>Ga0214237_1000427_pt1 | contig 12542 bp, 15 predicted proteins | sample TroBogypolimnion_42_FD_153075 | JGI IMG/M metagenome (GOLD analysis project Ga0214237, IMG submission 153075) | Freshwater microbial communities from Trout Bog Lake, WI - 29JUL2008 hypolimnion | ecosystem: Environmental > Aquatic > Freshwater > Lake > Hypolimnion/Profundal zone | place: Trout... | reverse complement strand
AGGAAGACTATTAGGGTTGGTCCAAAAATTTGCTACATCTTTTGTAGCGTTTGCGGCATGGTCCCACATGCTTGCGGTGCTGTGCCACAATGAACTCCAGAAACCAGGGCCGTGAGATGCGTTAGGGTCGCTTTGTCCTTGATTAATAGCATGTTCTTTAATACCGCCATACATTGTTAAGTATTGAACAGCGTTAGAAATTTGAGTTGAATTAAGACCGTTTTGATGAGCAAAACCACCAAGCAAAGAAGGGTCCTGTGTTAAATGAGGATTGTTTTCAACAATGTTTTTTAATGAAGCAGCAACTGGTTCTTTCATTGAACCAAGTGCGGATTCATCTATAAAACGTTGGTCACGTGAATCTTGAAATCCACCTGATTGTGAATATATTGGATTTTCAGGCATTAAAGACCTAGAGATTTAGCAGACGACGCAAGCATTGTGGCAAGTGAAGACGCTCCACTACTACTTGCTGCAGCAGAAAGGATTTGTCCTAGATTTGCGTATGATGGCCCCATTGCTTCTGGTCCTGCTCCAGGGCCAAATGGCAATCCTGTAGTTACAGGTTCATTGGGTCGTTGCGTTGGCTCTAAATGCGGTAAGGAACCTGGTTGTGGCATAGGAGCCGCAGGTGCTTGAGATTGGGCAGGAATAGAAGAAGGTGACGCAGCCATCGGAACGGCACGTTGTGCTGCTTGCTGTACAGCAGCCTTCCCGTAATCTTGTCCTGGAACTGTACTAATAGGCATGTTTAAATCTGTACGGTTACCGTACGCTGTGCCTGGTGTTCCTTGGCGTTCTCCGCCTTTACCCTTACGTGGCATGTATTAAACTCCTGCTGGTGCTGGTGCTGGTGCTTGAGCGACTGCTGGTGCCATTCCACCTGCGGCTTGCCCACCTGGAGCACCGCCACCGTGTAATGAAGCAAGAAGTTCTTGCATATTTGGTTGGCCTTGCGGGGCACCACCTTGAACTGGGTTATCTGGTGATACACCCATTCCAGGTTGGACTTCTGGCGCACCTGGTTGAGGAGCACCTTCCGGTCCCGCTTGTCCTTGCATTGCTTGAGCCTTGGCCGCTTGTTCTTCCTGCATTTCTTTGTGAATTTTGTCAACTGCATCTTCAAGCGTCATGTGACGCTGTGCTTTCATCTTAGCAATACGAGCAATGATAGAAGGGTCTAATTGACCTTGAGATGCCTGTTGTTCAAGTCCCGTAAGAAGTGCTTTACGCAATCCTTCAATTTCTACACGGTCTGCTTCCAACGCTGGGTCTTCAATTGCAGGGTCCATAATACGAGCGGTTTCGTTAGACATAATTCCCATACCAACACGTTGACCAATAGAAACAACCATTGCATTAATGTCTGAACCAGGCATAGGGTATTTAACATACGAAACTGTAGTGTCAAATGTTTCATTAGGTGTGTAGTCTTCGTTAACAACTTTGCCGTCGCCACCCATAAAAAACATAGAAGGCTTAGAGCCGTAATATGATTTCATAATTTGAACAGCACGTATGTTTTCCAACTCCATAGAGTTAGAAAAGATTTCCTGATATTCCTGGAGTGGCATGTCTACTGCGCTAGACAGGACTGATGCGCCACGTCTGGCGGTGCGGATGTTAGAGCCTGATTCGCCTCCAAATTCGGCAGGAATACCAGCCGTAAGGCGTTGTGCTCGCTCAAGGCGGTCCAATGCCATCGGTGCGTCTTGTGTTGCTTGTGGGTGAACAATTTGAATTTGACCACGGTCAAGGATTCCTCGAATACCCTGTTTTCCATCAGCCTCTTGTACAACACGAGGACTTGAAGGAGAATTGGCAGGAGATACAACCCATTCGTCTGGGAATACGTTGCGGAATACTGCAATTGTGTTTAATGCGTCTAACTTGGCTTCACGTTGGTACATACCAAGCATTTGGTCAAACTGACCTTGTAAACGGTCAAGCGTAATACGACCAGCGATAACTACTGGGCAAATATCAGAACGGTTAGGAATGCGTTCAAGAATTATGTGTGACGCAACACCTTTGCCGGTTTCAGTACTAAACGCTTGAGCCTTTGGTTTTTCAGCACCAATAGCAATAAGGACTGTTTCTCCTTCGTCTAAGTATTCAAGGATTTCAAACATGTCAGTGTCTGATTTATCACCACGGTACAAGATAGATGTTTGCTGTGGATAATTTTGTTTCATCCAACCAAGGGGCCGACGGTCTGCAAAAATGCAATCAGTTGGCTCCATGTTGTCTGGGTCAATCATTGGTGCAGGAAAAGTCTGCAATGGGTTACGAACACGCCAGTGCGGAATTTTACGTTTGTCGTTAGGGTCTAACGAAACTGGAGAAAGTGATACAGCAGACATACCGTAAGCGGTAAGGTGACGACTACGACGACGTACTTTTGTACCCATCTTGTTCATGTCCCACCAACCAAGATTGGCTAGGCGACGTTCACGAGCACGGTTGTCGGCAATTTGAATACCAGGGCGAAGCGAAGGATATTGAACATCTGGAAGAACTGATGCAACTCGCATAGCAAAAGCATCAATACCTTGTGCAATTAAATTAGGAATAGCGGGCTTTTCTGCTTCGTCTAATTCTGGTAATGGAACAATTACGTCACCGTTGTAATGGTCACGTACTTCTTGCATACGTCGAAACATCCCACTGCGAGACATACGGCGTTCCTGATACATAGTGACAATTTGGCCAGCGGCCTTGTCGTTGTCAGGGGATAGTGCCATCTATTACCTCAGATTTGATAGTTGGGTATTTTTGACCCATTTAGGTCGCCACGCTGTAACGTTTTTATTTTGCGGTGCGTAAAGGTTGGGTAGGTTCCATTCAAAAAACCATTCGGCCATAACGCAGTCATCGGTACGCCCGTGGGGGTACCTAGTTACTTCATCAATCAACCTCATGGAGCGAACTTTTCCTTCACCCTTACCCATTAATCTTACACGACCAAACTTCCAATGCTGTGAAATTGTCGTAACACCGTAATTGGCGTCTGATTTGTTGCTATTTGTATTATGAGGTATTACCTCAACACTTCGGAGTTGACGCCATCTTTTGAAGTGGTCATACTGAAGTAGGAACCTTTGAGCGGCATTTTGTTCCACAATCCAAACCTGAATTGGGATACCAAGACTTTCGCTTAGACGCTGCCAATCTTCCATAACCCCAGTAAATTCACCGGTATTGTAGTTATAATCTAAAAACTCAGGGGCTTCCATCTTTTGACGAATAAGGTCCATTAAGAATCGCTGGTTAGATTCTGGGTGATAAAGCCAGCACTGGACGGACCAGAACATGGTTGGAGATGGGTCAGCCGTTGCGACGACGATACAATCTCTGGTGTTAAGACCTGGTGGTAGTTCCCAGCGGTCCCGTTCTTTGTCAATGCAACCTGGGCTTGTGCCATGGCCATATACCCATTCGTTTTGTACCAATACCTCATCTAACGCCAAATCCTCTTGCTGATATACAACCGCAAAACGTTCTCCTCGGTTGGACATAAGGTTAGAAATTTCTCGCCAAGGGAGACGGCGAGGGTCCAGCAAACAACCGATGGGGTAAGCATTACCGCCTCGTTTGTGATTTTCCGGAGAACACTTATCTTCGTAGTGGGCACGGTAGAGCAAATGTTTATACTTTTTGTCTTTGCGAAGTAGGGCAAGTTCTTCTTCAGTAAGTTCATCTTGTTTGTCCTCATCTTCCTCATCAAGAGGTTGCACCATGTCTAAAGCAAATCTATAAAGGTCATCAGGAGCAAGACGCTGACCAATAAGAGCAAGCATACCTGCAGGTTCAAGTCGAGTTTCTGCAACGTCTTGGTACCAGTCTTCCATTGCTTCTCGTTGTTCTGCAGAGCGGACCTTGCGAGGGTCCACAAGGTCGTCCCAGAAACAACCATCGAAGCGTCCTCCGATGAAACCACTATCCATACCGTAGGCACTAAGTGTTGGCTCCTTTTCTGAAATAGAACCCTGGTCCTCTGGTTGCATAACAATGAACGCTTGATTGGTCCATTGTTCTTTTTCCAAAGGTTTAAATCTACCAAAGTCTAAAGCAAGTGTTGATTCAGCATCAAGTGCTTGTCCACGTGCTTTTAACATGTCATCGGCAGTTTCGGGTATGACACGTTCTAACGAACGCTTAACTCGACGTAAGTTGTTTTGTGCAAGACTCATAGTCGCACTACCAGTCAAAAGACGAATACCACGGTTACGGCAAATAGCCCAACACGTAATGTCATGCAACAGCGTTGTCTTACCCGAACCAGGTGGCATGTTCATAACCACGTATTCTTTGTCAGGAGATTCTAGTAACGCAACAAGTGCTTTACCTGCTTCTTCTTGCCATGGGGTAGATATACGTCCAAAGTAACGCATACGGAAATAACCAAAATCTTCTAATGCAGTTTTTGCTTCTTCACATAAATTGTCGTAATCTTTAGGTCCGCTAAGTTTTGCTTCTTTTTTTAATTCACGGTAGTTAGTTGCTGAAGAATCAATGCCCTCACTAACCCGTAAATTTTGTGCAGCCTTTTCAACCCTATAAGCAGTGGCTTCTGAAAATTTAGATTTACGAGCGCTTTCAGCAATAGAGAATCCCGCTGCTCGTGCTTCAAAATATTTTTTACGTTGTACCGGTGTTACAGCCATCTATCGATATAGTGCGTCGTGAAGTAAGCCTCTGATTCTATAACCATTGGCGTTTGTGTCTCCAAGAGTAAAGAATCCACCGAGGTCATCCTTGAGGTCCTTTACGGCTACCACAAGGATGTAATCCTCGATGATGGGCATAACCCATTCTTGTTCGTCTAACAGTTCAGCGTTGATGCCGTTAAGGAATTTAGGAAGGTTAGATTCTAACCATTCCTTTAAAGAAACCTCTAAGGCATCTCCGTGCATTAAGCAGGTGTTGCGGTTGCTACAGGTGCAGTATCGGTTTTAACGTTAGTTGCTACTTGCGTTGCTAGGTGAGTTGCTAAAGCAATGTTGCTTTGTAATGTTGATTTCTTTACAAAGTGCAAAGCCTCTGTAAGAGTTGAAGCCAACAAACATAGTGACGCAATAAGACCCTCTACTCCAACAGGAATCTTAAAGCCTGGGTGTACTACGGACAACACAGCGCCTGCTCCAGTAAGGATGGCGGTGATGTGGGGTGCAATGTATTTATTCATACTAAAAGCATAGCATGAGAAATCCCCCCAGTTATGTACTAGGGGGATTCTCGGAAGGAGGGTTGAAATCAGTGGGGTTGAGCCACATAAATACTATAGCACAAATACTTGGCGGGGGCGTCAAAAAATTTTTTAAAATTGAGCACCAAGGTGCAGACCGTGCTCTACGCCTGGGACTTTACCCATTCTTCGTAGGGCACGCCACCCACCATGATAGTAATTTTATTTGACCTACGTCTCCATTTGCGGTTAAAAAGCCATGAAGGTGTGTCTGGATATTTCCGCCGATTTTTACGCACACTAAACACAGGCTATTTTTTCTTACGGACTTTGGCCTTGATGGCTTCGAACTTGACCTTGGGATTGACATATTTACGGTTAGCCGCTTGTATGTCTTTTGACTCGTGTTTGTTAAATGGCTGACCACAGCCGCAGGTAGAACACATATTTAAATAATAACACACACAAGGCATACACATGCTATACACACTTGTGAAAACATTCACATAAATTGTTACGACCCTATGCCCCCTTTTGTTGCTTTGTGTGTTACTCTTAGTACAGCGCCGATGAGAGCGTTCGTGGGTGGAAGTCCCCGCCGAGTGTTAGTCCCCGTCGTGAGATGGCAGATACTAGCGGTAGTTAACCGGTTAGAGCGGTATTCGGTCGAACACGCACCATAAGCCATTGGTGAATTGTCCAAGTACTTTAAACGCATCGGACTCGCCTCGTGTTCATGACGGGATGGATTGTCCCAAGTAAGATACTTAAGTCTTTTTTACTTGGTTGGTGATGCGGGGCGAACCAGATAAAACAGTACGTAAGTGTCCTTTTAAAGGTAACTAGATACTACTCCCAAAAGATAGTGATTTTGAAAGGGGGCTGATAGGGTTTAGTTCCGGTAGTTTTCTTCTTGTCCAGAATGCTTCGCATTCCAGACGTTCGCCTTTTTTGTTTTAAAATAACGAGAATGACAGTTTGGCTAGTCCGAGATAACTAACCTTTTACTAGCACCGCCCTCGGCACATACCCGGTCAGAGACCGGGCACAGTCCTTGCCTCGTGCGTTGTTATGGTCACTAGTGCAATGAAACCACACAACCCTCCGTGACCCACGACACATGAGCATGACAACTGACACTCTGCTCATTGCTACTGCTTCCACACTCTTTCAACAACTATCAGCCTGAATCATAGGGAAATGAGTGAGAATGGTGAGTAAGGGAGAGAGAGGGATTGGCTTAGCCCTTACTTTGACAGTAACAAACCACTTGCAAACTGCAACTACAACTGCATTAAATGCCACTTCGTGCCTCTGTGCCCCATGTCATTCCGGCTGCCTAATCGGCTGCTCGGAACAACGGGCACTAACTACAACTACATAAAACGCATGGCAAAGCCATCAAACTGTTGATTCTCCTGGCTATCTTCTACTCAATACAGCAAGAGTGTGCACCCCAACGTACTTAGGCCTTAACTACGCAATAAAGGGGGAAGGGCGCCGTTTTTCCTGGGTTTTGCTCCCGCAGGCGTTGACTCGTTGGGCTTCAGAGCCCGCTCGTTAGGCTTTTGAGCCAAGCAAACTAGGTGAGCGGACGGGGAGCATAGCCCCCCGCCCACGTCGCCAGAATCGCAATCTAACCACTAATCCGGCAAGATAACGTGAGCGCCTATCTTGTCACCCAGCAACAGGTAGCCACACCCTGCCCGCTCAGCCTCAAAATTGACCACCCAGCGCCCCACAGTGTCAACCTGAACGCTCAAAATGCGCACCTCCTGAGACTGCAGAAACTCAGTGACATGGCTAGAAACGGTCATCTAGCCACCCCACAATCCAAACAATCGACACGGTAACAATCACCCAAACAATACACGCCCAAGGGTCACTCCTCGAATCGCCGTACCAACTGCCGGAAACGTGAGCATGAAACCACAGCGCACACGCCCAGCCGGTCACCAGAGCGCCTACAAAGACAATCCACGCCCTCATCGCTCACCTCCTACCGTCAGGCACATGCAATCGTCGTAAGCGCTCACACAGTCCAAACACCACCCGCAGAACTCACAGTTACTTTCACCATCAGCAACACGAGCGCCACAATCAGGATTGTCACAAAGCCACCAAACCTGCTGGTCGTCGTTTTTAGGCTTCGAGTATCGGAACGAATCGTACTCATAGCCCCACGCAGACGATGACCAAGAAGCGACCACAGGCGCCTTGTAGGACTTGTTAGACCACCAAAGCGAATCAGTCTGCCAGTGACCCAAACCCTCCCCAAAAATCAACAAAGGCATTTCGTCCTCGATGGTAAGAATCACCACCTTCGACCCTGACCCCTCAACATACCCCTCGAGCACATCCCACACATGCGGAGAATCCAGCGCAGGAATACCGCCAAACAAACCGCCGAGAATCTCCTCGGCAAAAATCTGGGAATCCGTCTTGTCGTCGACTGACTTAATCGGCAAGATTCCATTGTGAGCGATGATGGACCGACCACCAGACCCGCCAACCTCGAAGCCGTGGCAATTCTCCAAACGATTGGAACCATGGGTCGAGATTCGAGCGTGAAAGAACGAAGCCAAAACCTCGGCCGACTCGTGCAGTTGAAAATAAGAATCTATCGCCTCGACTGAATCCATCGAACGACCAGAGACCAACTGGCGAACATCGCCAACCTGCACAACAGCACCCCAAGAAAATCCGTCCGGGTTCGACTTGCACGCCTCGACAAGTTCAGAACGTTCAGGACGAGCAGACCCAACCCCAGCGCAAATGACGCACATCAGCCCGCCACCATTCCGAAGTTACCACCACGAAGCAAAACAGAAGCCTCGACGTGACCTTGAGCCTCGACCCAAGCCGTGAAACGTGACCACTCCAAAGCACCACGCAAAACATCGTGAGCCGTCAGCGTCCTCGTGTATTCACGAGCAAAGTGAACCAGCGCAATAGAACCAAGCACACGCCCAAACTGAAGCGAAGGTCTAAAAATCCTGACCTCGATGGTCTTAGTGTTGGAAAAATTAACAGCGTCAAAGTGATTAGCCGAATACCGAACCTTTACCTTCGTCACAGTTTCGCCCTCGTTAAAATTGGCGAACGACGACGAGCGACGAGCGACACCCTGCCAATCCAAGGCATTACGGTTAAACAACAACCCAAAACGCACCTGGTGACTGGCAGACATTCCCGCCCTCGTCATGTGAACATGGAGCCCACACTGCGACTGAGTCCATGATTCCATGCCACAAGAAGCGACACCAGCGAGCCAAGCGCTCCACTGCTCTTTGGATTCATTCCACGAATCAAAAGTTCTCGGGTGGCTGACCAACTCAATGCCATCACTAGACAGACTGCCGTCCTCTTTCATGATTGCAACATCACTTGGAATCTTCTCGGCGATGTATTCAACAGCCGTTTCACGCCCGCCTCTAGTATCCATCTCTAATTCGATGCCATAACCAACAGACCCGACGCCGTGCATCTGCCAACCTTCAGCAGGCTCAAAATCGTGAGACTTCACCAAACGCTCATCCTCATAGGACTCATAACACTCATTGCAAACAGTGTCACCGCTCCCCGTCTCGTGTGATTCCAACGACTCACCGAAAAGAACTTGGCAACCTTCACACTCCCAAGCAAAATAAGAAACGCAACCCTCGCACCATTCATACTCACCGTTCCGAGTCTGAACAATCTGCTCACCGCCGGGCTGATTGTGCTCGTCGCACTCATCACACACAAAACATTCCACAACTGACATTTCAAAACCTCCACAATCACGGGAACACCCCAACGGTGAACCACTTCAATAATTCTAAGCGCAAAACTTCACCCGTGTCAATAGTATTTCACTAATTTCTTGAAAATAATACAAATGCCACCAAACACGCTAAAAAGCGATTCTAAAGACTTAGCGCCAAAGTGGACCAACCACCCACAAACAACAAAAAAGTCCGCTGGCGAGCAAACACCAAAAAACACCCATTCTTACCCCCAAAGTGGAGAGCCTGCCCTAAATGAGTAAAACTCACCAAACTGCATAAAAAATCATTGGCACTCTCACGCCGCAACCGCTAGCACTCAACCGCCTCGACTGCCAAAATCTCAAAAAAAAATTTGCCGGGGGCCAGCCCCCGGACCCCACACTCTCGTACAGTTCGAGCCAACAAACAACAACTACAACTGCATTACGGCGTCCCTAATCGGGACACCATTTCCGGTTCCGCTGGACGCCTCAATCCACGCCACAGCAAACTCGACCCCCGCCAAAACAACGGCAACTCCACTATGTGTGTAAAAACGTAATGGCGGAGCCGGATTATCTGTCAACCGCACGAAAATGTGTAGAGGCACACGGATTATCTGTCAACCGCAGGAAAATTAAAAGGGGAGTGCCCCTGCAAAAGCCTAGAGAACTTTCACAGGGGCACGGGGGCAGGCATAGGGCGTTGGGCACCCATGCCTACGAATTTATTCTACTGGTCCAATAAACCTAACGTAGGTGTGGCACATGCCGTCAACTTTACGGTACTTACGCTCGTAACGTGGTCCAGCAAATACTCTTGGTGCAACTCGGTGAGAAACACCAGCAAGAATTAAAGCCCATTCGCCGTGGCGCTCTCTAAGCATTGCATCTACCTTTGCCCACTTTGTAGTAACACCGCTCTTACGGCCTTTTGATTCTTTAGGTGGGTCTACCCACTCAAGAATTTCTTGTTGCCCAGAAAAGAACTGAGCCTTAAACTCTGGTGTCATTGTGACTGCGTATTTCATTAGATACCTGTCTCTCCTGAGACCTTAAGAAAATTCATGTATTCTTCTACAGGGCCTTTAATTCGTTCACCATTTTTTATAGTAATAAGGTTCATTGGCTTATCGCAAACAGGGCACAAAGGCTGAGTAATAGAAACATGTGTTGTCACCTCAAGCATTGAATCGTCGCCTTCAGGGTCACAAACATAAACGTATGTCAACCATCGACCTAGGTCGTTTGTAAAACTTTCGCCCACTTTGTAAATGTCGCAAGTTTCCATGACTGCATCGTTCAATTGCTCAAACAAATCTTCTTGTTCTGATTCAGATAATTTGCTAACCATGTCTGCTGTAAGTTCGGAAAACCAAACCACCTCAGAGCCATCAACACCAATTTCTGGGTCTTCAGATAATCTCCACTTTGTAATCGAAGCATCGAGTTGTGGCAATGGACCGTTGTGAAATTCTTTATTCATTTTACCCTCCTACAGGTAGTTGTTTACTGCGTTATGTACATTTAAGCACATAACTTCATGCTTGTCAAATCCTATTTTATTTCTTTTCTTTTCCTATAACGAGCCACACGAATGCAAGTAGCAGAATTATAGGCATCAATGCATGGCTGGCATGTTTCATGAGTTTCGTCCCTAGTCTTTTGTCGTCGATGCCATGCCCACCCTCGCTCTGTCCCGTGCTCCACTTCCTTTCGGCTAGGAGGGGTGTAGCCGAGCGATACGGACAGGATACGAAGTTCTTGGTAGTTGAGCCCAGCCCAAATTCCCCACGCCTCACGATGCACGAGAGCCCATTTAAGACAGTCTGCCTTAATGGGACACTCGGCGCAAATCATTTTTGCATGCATCTGTGAGCGATTGCGGTCGTCGAAGAAAAGTTTGGTTTTACCCACACACTTTGCTCTCGACCAATCAACCATTAAAAGTCGTCTTCAACGGCCTTCTTTTTAGCACCCTCAAAAGGATTACCTGTAACCTGCGCTGTTGCGAATCGAAGGTCTGGTCCAACGGCTTCAGCATTAAGAATTACCTTGCTGACCGTCTTACCTTCTTTGTTCTCGTAACGGTCCTGATTCAGGTTGCCGTTCACTACTACACGGTCACCCTTGTGCAGTGAATCTGCGATACCTTGGGCCAATGTTCCCCAAGCGGTGCAATCAAAGTACGAAACGTATTCTTCTTCACCCTTCTTACGGTTTACTGCAACTGAAAAGTTCACAAGGGCTGTGCCATTGTTGGTGAACTTAATTTCTGGGTCGGCGGTAAGTCTGCCTATGATAGTGGAACTCATTTCTGTCCTATGCTTTCTGTTATTTACTGCCTTTTAATACTACATCAATAACCAGCACTATGCAACAGTTTCACCATGTCTTCTAACGTCACTACTGCATACGCACGGCCTGCACTTGTGTTACGTCGCTTAATAACGGCAAGGCCAATGTCCGCCTTGGCGTTGTTCTTTTCCACTTCTGTCTCATCCATGATAGAAGCAAGGGTTATTTTGCCAACGTTCTTGCACTCAATCACAATGGCATGAGCAAACCCGTTGAGGTCACCTTTGTCTATCGTGTTGCCTGCACCATAACGTCGCTCGACCTGTGGGTAGCCGTTGTCGTTAAAAAATTTAGCAACGTCACGCTCCCATTGGGAACCCTTAGCCTTCTGTGGTGTCGTCATCGGGTTCTAACTCCTCCAGCATGTCTGCAAGAGATTTTTGTAATACATTTTGTGATACGCCATTGCGTATCAAAGCACCCAACAACGAACCAATGGCTTTGTCCATTGCACCGTTAACGGCTTCGTTTAATTCTTTTGCTTCCATGAAACAGCACCTACTTTCTTTTTCTCATCAATTAAAATTTTTCGTGTTTTTGCACTAAGACCTGCTCGGTATCCAATTTGCAAATACTCAGATAATGCGTCTTCTAAACACTGTTCAGTAACAGGACAAGAATAACAAACATCTTTAATTTGTTCTTCTACAAGATGCGACATGCCCTTCTTGGGATGAAAAATGTTTACGTCCATCCCACGACATTTTGCTTGCTCTCTCCAACTCACTTTGCAACCCTCCTCATTAAACCTTCTTTAAAACCTTTAGGCATTGGCACTGATTCTTTAACTCTCTCCTCAACAACACGCTCCCATTTGTCACTCCTGGGAGTTGTGATAACAGTAGCAGGTTTGTTGACCTTGGCATCTCGCTCACGTTGACCAACCATTGCGTCGTAATGCTTACGAAACTTCTCAGGTGAAAGAATTACAGTGCTCCAAAAATCGTTGCCCTGTGCCCATTTAATTAATTCTGATGCGTGGTCTTTGTCACGCTTGTCAATGCGAATCATCTTTTCAAGTACAGCAATGGATGTGTCGTTAACACGTGCAGGCTTTTTCCCGTTGTTCTTGATGCATTCATTAAGTTCCTTCAACAACGCCTCAGCAACAATCCACGTCGGCTTGCCCTTTACAGTCGGCGCCTTCATTGCCTTTACTTTTTCGATGGCTTCTGTCACTTCTTCTATTGAAACTAATTTGTCTTCAATTAAAGAGCAGAGAACCTTGCGGTAGTCAACGGTTGCCAT
>Ga0214237_1000419_pt1 | contig 12679 bp, 9 predicted proteins | sample TroBogypolimnion_42_FD_153075 | JGI IMG/M metagenome (GOLD analysis project Ga0214237, IMG submission 153075) | Freshwater microbial communities from Trout Bog Lake, WI - 29JUL2008 hypolimnion | ecosystem: Environmental > Aquatic > Freshwater > Lake > Hypolimnion/Profundal zone | place: Trout... | reverse complement strand
CGTTATGACATTAACTACCACTTAGGAGTTGATGGCATTTCCGTTTGGTTCATTGTTCTGACTGCTTTCATTAATATCTTTGTGGTAATTGCTGCTTGGGAAGTGATTGATAAGAAGGTCTCGCAGTACATGGCATCATTCCTGATCCTCTCTGGATTAATGATCGGGGTTTTTGCTGCACTGGATGCTTTACTTTTCTATGTGTTCTTTGAAGCCACCCTGATTCCGATGTACATCATTATTGGTGTGTGGGGTGGTCAAAACCGAATCTACGCCGCGTTCAAGTTCTTCCTGTACACCTTGCTGGGCTCTTTATTGACCTTGATCGCGATGCTGTACCTGTACAACGCAACCAACACCTTTGATATTTTGACTTGGCAAAAAGCGCCATTGGATATTGTTGAGCAAGTTTTGATTTTCTTTGCCTTCTTCATGGCTTTTGCTGTGAAAGTACCAATGTGGCCACTGCATACCTGGCTACCTGATGTACACGTTGAGGCTCCTACTGGTGGTTCAGTTGTCTTGGCGGCGATCATGTTGAAGCTGGGTGCTTATGGCTTCTTACGTTTCTCATTACCCATTGCCCCAGATGCCAGTCAGTATCTCGGCCCCTTTGTGATCTTCCTGTCTTTGGTGGCAGTGATCTATGTTGGTACCGTGGCCCTGGTTCAAAAGGATATGAAAAAACTGGTGGCGTATTCATCAGTGGCACACATGGGCTTTGTTACTCTGGGCTTCTTCCTCTTCAGCCCCCTGGGCGTAGAGGGCGGTATTGTTCAAATGATCTCGCACGGTTTCGTATCCGGCGCAATGTTCCTCTCCATTGGTGTCTTGTATGACCGCATGCATACCCGTCAGATCGCGGATTACGGCGGCGTAGTGCACAAGATGCCAGCCTTTACTGCATTCGCTGTGTTGATGGCAATGGCCAATTGCGGCTTGCCAGCGACTTCTGGTTTCGTGGGTGAGTTCATGGTGATTCTGGCTGCGGTCGATTACGACTTCTTGATTGGTATTTTGGCAGCCACCGCTTTGATTCTGGGTGCGGCATATTCTCTTTGGATGGTTAAGCGGGTATTCTTCGGCGCAATCCACAACAAGCACGTTGAGGACCTTAAAGATCTCAACGGCCGTGAATATTTCATGATGGCTGTATTAACAATCTGTGTACTGGGTATGGGTGTCTATCCCAAGCCCTTCACCGACATCATCCATCCCGCTGTGATTAATCTGCTGCAGCATGTTGCTGTTAGCAAAATCTGAGTAAAAGCACATGCAAGCCTTTGACCTTTTCGCCATCCTGCCTGAACTCGTACTACTCGTAGTGACCTGTGTTCTTCTCGTTGCCAGTGTTTATGTTCGAGAGCGTCAGCCCGCCCAGGCTGGAGTAGAGCAAGATATCTTCCATACCCCACGCGGGGTGGGATTTGTTTATTTCTTCACGATTATTTTGCTGGCTTACTTAGTCATTGCCTTTGCTAGCCGCATTGGTGATGTCTCACTTGTGGCGATGAATGGCTTATTTCAGTCTGACCCATTCTCTAATCTCTTAAAAGCCTGCTCTTGCGGAGCCGTACTCGTCAGCTTGATCTACTCTAAGCAATACTTGATGGATCGCGGTCTATTCCGGCCTGACTTTATCGTTTTGAGCTTATTGGCTTTGTTAGGTCAATTGGTTTTAGTTTCCGGTTCAAATCTACTGACCCTTTACCTGGGTCTTGAGTTGATGGCTCTCCCTACCTATGCCTTGGTAGCGATGCGTCATAACAGTGAGAAGAGTGTTGAAGCTGCCATTAAGTATTTCATTTTGGGGGCATTGGCCTCCGGTTTCTTGCTCTACGGCATGTCGATGCTCTATGGAGTAACTGGCTCACTCGATCTCATTGAGATCTTCAGAACAGTGGCTGATCCCCGTGTAAATCATTTGGTGATGGCATTTGGCTTGGTATTTATTGTTGCTGGCTTAGCCTTTAAGTTGGGTGTAGTGCCATTCCACATGTGGGTGCCGGATGTGTATCAAGGTGCGCCAACTGCGGTGACCTTAATGATTGCCGCTGCTCCGAAGATTGCTGCTTTTGGATTGTTATTCCGCTTGCTAGTGAATACCTTGTTGCCACTTTTGGGTGACTGGCAGCCTATGCTAGTGCTCTTATCTATTCTGTCGCTGGTGGTTGGTAACGTTACGGCGATTGCCCAAACCAATGTGAAGCGGATGTTAGCCTACTCAGCTATTGCGCAAATGGGCTTTGTGATGCTCGGCATGCTTTCTGTATTTGATGATCACGCATTTAGTGCATCGACATACTATGTTATTACCTATGTCTTAACTACGCTAGGTAGCTTCGGTTTATTAATGCTACTGTCACGCAAGGGTTACGACTGCGAAACCTTAGATGGTTTAAAAGGTCTCAACAAGAAGCACCCTTGGTTTGCCTTTATTGGTTTGGTCATGATGTTCTCCTTGGCCGGTATTCCGCCAACAGTTGGCTTTGCCGCAAAGCTGTCGGTCCTTGAGGCTTTGGTAGATGCTCAACATACTTTCATCGCAATCATCGCGGTGATTGCTTCTTTGATCGGTGCTTTCTACTACTTGCGAGTGGTGAAGGTCATGTACTTTGATGAGCCCTTGCATGAGACCACCATATCGGGATCCACCTTTGCTAAAGGACTCTTGAGTCTCAATTGCATTCTGGTGCTGGTCTTGGGAATTTTCCCTGGTGGCCTGATGGCGACTTGCCTCGACGCAATGCGTCGTACCTTGCTGGGCTCTTAAGCTCCCTAAGGTCCAGCCATGACCGAAAAATCCCTTCACGACTTACCCCCAGGTGATCAGCATCTTCGTGAGGAAAGAATCTCGGGCGAAGATATCTACGGCGGCATTTTCCTGAATATGAAGCGCGATCGGGTTAGCTTGCCCGATGGCCAAGAAGCGGTCCGCGAGTATTTGACACATCCTGGTGCGGTTGCCATTTTGGCAATACTCGATGATGGCCGCATACTGCTGGAGCGCCAGTATCGTTACCCAATAGCCAAAGTCTGTATGGAAATTCCTGCGGGTAAATTGGATCCCAATGAAGATCCTTTAGTTTGTGCGCAAAGAGAGCTTGAAGAAGAAACAGGTTACTCGGCAAGGAGGTGGAGCTATATCCGCCGAATTCATCCGGTGATTTCGTATTCCACTGAGTTTATCGATATCTATCTAGCGGAAGGCCTGCAAGCTGGTAAGAGTCGCTTAGATGAAGAAGAGTTTCTGGATGTCTTCGCCGCGCCTTTGGATGAAATCTTGGCCTGGGTAGAGCAGGGTGTCATTACCGACGTCAAAACCACTATTGCGATTTATTGGTTAGATCGCTATCGCCGCAATCTCGTTAAACCCAGCGCCCTGGGTTCTTAGCTAGCCCTGCATAAACCCGATAAAATAGGGGCTATTGAATTTGGCAGATTTGCCCCCATTTAGGTTTTATGAAAGTCTACAATTTATCCTGCCCCTTAGATCATCGCTTCGAGGGTTGGTTTGCGTCTGAAGAAGATTGTCTCTCCCAACAAGCAAAAGGTATCTTGGCGTGCCCTCTGTGCGATAGCACCGAGATTACTCGGATGCCATCCGCTCCACACATTGCAAAATCAAGCTCAAGCCAGAGCATGGAGTTAGCCAATACGGCTCAGACTTCAATTCAGCAAGCCAGCCCTAGTGGTGATGTCGTTGCTTTAGCTGGTAGCGACCACTCTCAACTGGAAGCTCAAGTTCAAGCTGCTTTTCTGAAAGGTATGCGTGAGCTGATGAGGCGCTCTGAGGATGTAGGGTCTGCATTTGCAGAAGAAGCAAGAAGAATTCACTATAAAGAATCACCTGAGCGGAGCATCCGTGGTCAAACCACCTTGGATGAAGCTGAAGCTTTGCGAGATGAAGGTATCGAGGTAATGGCGATGCCATTGTTACCTGCATTCAAAGATACCTTGCAATAGATCGCATGCATTCTTATTGAGGATAAAAAAATAGCGATCCGAAGATCGCTATTTTGATTACTACCGTATTGACTGACTTATTTGGAAGTCGGCATCACAAACTCTGCACCCTTGTCGATACTTTCAGGCCAGCGCTGCATCACGCTCTTTTGCTTGGTATAGAAGCGAACACCTTCTTTACCGTAGGCATGCATATCCCCAAAGAGGGATTTTTTCCAACCACCAAAGCCATGCCATGCCATCGGCACAGGAATAGGTACATTGATGCCTACCATGCCCACTTGAACGCGGCGGGCAAACTCACGCGCGATATTGCCGTCACTGGTGAAGCAGGCTACGCCGTTACCGTATTCGCAGGAGTTGACTAAGTTCAAGGCATCGGTAAAGTTCGCTACGCGTAAGCATGAGAGAACTGGCCCAAAGATCTCCTCGAGATAAATCTTCATATCGGGCGTCACGTTATCAAATAAAGTGCCACCAATGAAGAAGCCATTCTCATGGCCTGGGACTTTGAGACCGCGACCGTCCACCAATAATTTAGCGCCAGAGGCAACGCCACTCTCGATGTAGCCAGTAATTCTGTCGAGCGCTGCTTTAGTAACGATTGGACCCATTTCAGCGTCAAGCTCGATACCATTCTTAACCTTCAGGGTTTTGGTACGCTCAATCAGCTTAGGCATGATCTTGTCAGCAGCAGTGCCAACCAAGACTGCTACCGAGATCGCCATGCAGCGTTCACCAGCAGAACCATAGGCCGCACCAATGAGGGCGTCAATTGCTTTGTCCATGTCGGCATCCGGCATGATCACCATGTGATTCTTGGCGCCACCCAATGCTTGTGAGCGTTTGCCAAAATGTGCACAGCGCTCATAAATGTAATTAGCAATGGGGGTTGAACCGACGAAGCTGACTGCCTTAACGTCTGGGTTCTCAATCAAAGCATCAACGGCTTCTTTGTCGCCTTGCACCACATTAAATACCCCATCAGGCAAACCCGCTTCTTTGAGAAGCTTAGCCATCAATAAGGCAGGGGAAGGGTCGGTTGGGCTGGGCTTGAGGATAAAGGTGTTGCCACAGGCGATCGCGACTGGGAACATCCACATGGGAACCATGACGGGGAAGTTAAAAGGCGTAATGCCGGCTACAACACCCAAAGGTTGGCGCATCACCCAGTTATCAATACCCGTTGAAACTTGTTCGGTGTAATCACCTTTAAGCAGCTCAGGAATACCTGTAGCAAATTCTACGATTTCAATACCGCGGGTCACCTCACCTTGGGCATCGGTAAATACTTTGCCGTGCTCCGCAGTGATCATGGCTGCTAGCTCATCGCGGTGAGCATTGAGGAGCTCGAGATACTTAAACATGATGCGAGCCCGGCGCAATGGCGAGGTCTGGCTCCAGGTCTGAAATGCGGTCTCTGCAACCGCTACGGCCTGATCTACGTCCTTGCGGCTGGCCAAGGCAACCCGACGGGCTACTGAGCCGGTAGAGGGGTTGTAGACGTCGGCAAAGCGACTATCTTTAGGGCTTACTACTGTGCCACCAAGGAAGTGTCCAACATCTTCTTTAGATTCAAAGGCTTGGGGTGCATTCTTCATAATGTGTATTTTGTGATCCTAGGGTTTGTCGGCAAAAAGAAGGTTTCCAGGATCGTGAGGGCCACGAAAGAGGGTCTCCTATTCTTGTTTTAGGTATTCTATCGCTTTCGCTGTTTTTAGTCTGATAACCGCATTTTTGCCCTAAAAGGTCCCTATGAGCCTGCTTTTTTCTAGTTATTCCTTACCCTCACCAAAAGGCCCTGTAAGCCTCGCCAATCGCATCGTCGTTGCACCCATGTGCCAGTACTCTGCAGTGAATGGTGAGGCAACAGACTGGCATTTAATGCATTGGGGCAACCTCTTAAATAGCGGCGCAGGTCTATTCATTATTGAGGCTACTGGAGTCACTCCAGAGGGTCGCATTACACCAGCCTGTTTAGGTTTGTGGGATGACCGCACCGAAGCAGCTCTAAAAGACAAACTAAGTCGAGCCCGTAAGTTGGCTCCTGCTACTCCCGTATTTATTCAGCTAGCACACGCTGGCCGCAAAGCCTCTAGTGCAACACCATGGGATGGTGGCCAACTCTTGGCAGTAGATCAGGGCGGCTGGGAAACCGAAGCGCCATCAGCCATTCCTCAGCTTGAGGGGGAGCGTTTGCCCCATGAGCTTACTAAAGATGAGCTCAACAAGATGATTGCCGCATTTGTAACGGCAGCAGAAAGAGCCGCTCGTATTGGTGTTGAAGGTATTGAATTGCATGGCGCACATGGCTACTTGCTCCACCAATTTTTATCGCCTATCTCCAATCAGCGTAAAGATGAATACGGCGGCTCGTTTGAGAATCGCATTCGTTTTCCTTTGGAGCTATTCAAAGCAGTCAGAGCTGCCTACTCAGGTGTATTAGGCATTCGGATCTCTGCGCATGATTGGGTCGAGGGTGGTTGGACACCAGAAGAGACTGCAGAATTTGCGGTGCAACTCAAAGCGATTGGTTGCGACTACGTTCACATCTCTTCCGGAGGAATTTCTCCATTGCAAAAGATTGCGATTGGACCCAAGTATCAAATACCGTTTTCAAAGATTGTTAAAGAGAAATCCGGCCTGCCAACGATGGCGGTTGGTTTAATTACTGATCCACATCAAGCTGAAGAAATTCTGCAAGATGGTGATGCAGATCTGATTGCTTTGGCTAGAGCATTTCTCTACAAGCCACGTTGGGCTTGGGAAGCTGCCGCCGCTCTGGGCGCTACGGTTCCTGCGAATGAGCGTTATTGGCGTTGCTTGCCACGCGAAGCCCAAGCTATCTTTGGTGGCGTTAAAGTAGGGCAGCGCTAAACATGACATCAGAAGTAAAGCAGCATGCTGTTCGCGAATCCTGGCTCCAAGATGCAGTAAGGCATTTAGAGCCGGTATTTTCTAAAGCGGGTTATGCAATTCCACCTGTGAGAGTCTCTTGTGGTTTTCCAGCCTCGAGTAGTCCTCGCACGACCTTGGGCCAGTGCTGGCCTCGCGAGCGATCGGGTGGTGGCGTCAATGAGATTTTCATCTCTCCTAAATTAGATGATCCAGTGCAATTGTTGGATACCTTGGTACATGAGTTATGCCACGCAGTCGATGACTGTTTTAGTGGTCATGGTGAGGACTTCAAAGGCATTGCTCAAACTGTAGGGCTTGAGGGTCCTGCTCGAATGGCGCATGCGACTGAGGAGTTGATGGTCAAGCTCTCCATGATTAGTCAAGAATTAGGCCCTTATCCTCATCAGGCGATTGTGTTCCCGCCCCCACGTCCAAGCAACGCCAGTCGCAGTAAGGCAAAGTGTAGCCAGTGTGGCTATGAAGTCACTCTACTCAAGCGCTGGGCTAGCTATGGTGCGCCGATCTGCCCAAAGGATAATATTCGGATGCAAGAGGCCGTGCCAGAAACCATTGAAAATACAAGCGAGCACGATACTGAGAGCGTAGAGCGGGGTAGCAAGACCAGCGGTGATGATATTCGCCGGGCGATTAGCTAAACTTTATCGCTAGTAAAATAAATCAACATAACTAACTAATAGACAAAACTGATGAACGCAAAAAAGATCTTCAAGAACCCTAAAATCGCTGTGATTGCCGGTGACGGTATTGGTAAAGAAGTGATGCCAGAAGGCGTTCGTGCCTTAGAGGTGGCTAACCAGAAATTCGGCATTGGCATGCAATTTGATCATTTTGATTTTGCTAGCTGTGACTATTACCAAAAGCACGGCAAGATGATGCCTGACAATTGGTTTGAAACCTTAATGCAATACGATGCGATTTTCTTTGGTGCAGTAGGTATGCCAAATATCATTCCTGACCACGTATCGTTGTGGGGAAGTTTGATCCAGTTTCGCAGAGGTTTTGATCAATACGTGAACTTGCGTCCAGTGCGTCTTTTGCCTGGCGTGCCATGTCCTTTGGCGAATCGTAAGCCTGGTGATATCGATTTTTTCGTCGTACGCGAGAACACGGAAGGTGAGTATTCGAGCGTCGGTGGCAAGATGTTCCCCGATACCGATCGTGAATTTGTAGTGCAAGAATCTGTATTTACCCGTTACGGTGTAGATCGTATTTTGAAGTACGCATATGATTTGGCGCAGAGTCGTCCAAAAAAGCATTTAACTTCAGCTACCAAATCCAATGGCATTGCCATCACCATGCCGTATTGGGATGAACGGGTTGAAGCCATGGCAAAACAATTTGCTGATGTTAAAACCGACAAGTACCACATCGATATTTTGACGGCACAGTTTGTTATGAACCCTGACCGTTTTGATGTTGTCGTTGCCAGCAATCTCTTCGGCGATATCTTGTCTGATTTAGGTCCTGCTTGCACCGGCACGATTGCCGTTGCGCCATCGGGCAGCATTAATCCCGAAGGGAAATTCCCATCTTTGTTTGAGCCTGTGCATGGTTCGGCACCCGATATCTACGGCAAGATGATTGCTAACCCGATTGGGCAAATTTGGAGTGGCTCCATGATGTTGGATCATCTCGGATACCCTGAGGCTGGTAAAGCAATCTTTACTGCAATTGAGAAGGTGCTTGCTGGTGGCCCCAAGAACTCACCTTTGACCCCAGACTTGGGTGGCACTGCCAAGACCGATGATTTAGGTAAAGCAATCGCTGCAGCGATTTAAGCGCTCCAGACGGGATCTTTTTTGCTAGCCTTGGCGATGTCTGCCAAAATTTGCTCATGCTGCTTGCATTCATCTGCACTGGCAGCCATGAGTTTGAGATTGGTAGGTAAGGCCTTGGGTAGGCCTGCATCATCGTTATTGACTGTGTAGTCAATCAGATCAATTGTCAGATCCTCTTGACCCCGGGTCATTGCTAGATAAACCTCGGCAAGTAATTGCGCATCCAATAAAGCACCGTGTAGAGTGCGGTGCTCATTGCTGATAGAAAAGCGTTCACACAGAGCATCAAGCGAGTTGCGTTTACCCGGAAACATTTGCCGCGCATCGAGCAGGGTGTCGGTAATCTTGGCAGCTAAAGATCTAAATGCTGGTCTTTTGAGGAGGGCAAATTCATTATCCAAAAAGCCCAAGTCGAATGCAGCGTTATGAATGACGATCTCGGCACCATCAACAAACTCAATCAACTGATCAACGATATTGCCAAAGACTGGCTTGTCAGAGAGAAACTCTCTTGAAAGACCGTGGACTGCAAAAGCACCTGCATCAATATCGCGCTCTGGATTAATGTAGTAATGAAAGGTGCGATCCGTTAAACGTCGACCAATCATTTCAACACAGCCGATTTCAATAATACGATCGCCTGTGGCGGGGTTTAATCCCGTTGTTTCAGTATCGAGAATAACTTGACGCATATTAGGTTCCTTCTAAGACAGATTCCGGAATTTCCATGGGCCCGTTGCCTGCATATTTATCTAAGTAGAGATAGATCACGGGCGTAATAATCAAGGTCACAAATTGAGAGAAGATCAAGCCACCTGCAACCGTAATGCCCAGCGGTTGTCTAAGTTCAGCACCTGCACCCAGACCCAGAGCGATCGGTAGGGCACCCATCAAGGCAGCGAAGGTGGTCATCATGATGGGGCGGAAACGCAAGATACAGGCTTCGCGAATCGCTTTTTCTGGAGTCATGCCTTGACCTCGTTGCGCCTGCAGAGCAAAGTCGATCATCAAAATCGCATTCTTCTTCACAATACCAATCAAGAGCAAGATGCCAATCGATGCGATCACGGTGAGCTCAAAGCCAAAGAGACGCAGCGCTAGGATGGCACCAATCGCTGCCGAGGGTAATCCTGCCAAAATGGTTAAGGGATGAATGTAACTCTCGTATAGAACACCAAGGATGATGTAAATCACACCCAAGGCAGCCAGAATCAAAATAATTTGACCCGATTGATTGCTCTTAAATACTGCAGCATCGCCGCCGTAGCTGGTGATGATAGAAGGGGGTAAACCAATTTCGCGGCAGTAAGACTCAATCTTTTTAGTGGCATCGCCCAAGAAAACATCTGGCGCTAGGTTAAAGGAGAGTGTGACCGCAGGGATCTGGCCTTGATGGTTAACCGCTGTGGGTCCAACCTTACGCACGAAGCTAGCAACACTCGATAGTGGTACCAGTTTGTCGGTAGCGCGACCGCGAACATAGACTTTATTCAAATCGGTTTCGTATTGACGGTCTTCAGCTGCTGTTTCCAAGATGGCGTAGTAGGTATTGACAGGTGTATAGATAGTCGAAACTTGACGCTCGCCAAATGAAGAGTAGAGCGCAGTTCGAATATCAGCAATCGTCACACCAGCATTAGCGGCCTTTTCTCGATTGATCTCAATCTGAATATCCAAGCCCTTCAGTTGCGAGTCGCTGGTCACATCACGGAATAGGGGGTCCGCTTTCATTTTTTGCATGAGCTTCTCAGCCCAGTCATTGACACCTTCAAAGCCAACGCTTTGCAAGGTAAATTGATAGCGACTCTTACTGCTTTTACCTCCTAGCTGAAGGTTTTGAGTTGGGCGCATATAGACCTGAAGGCCAGGCAACTCTTTGAATTTGGCACGCAAGCTCTCTAAGACCTGTGCCATTTTTTGTCGATCACCCTTTGGTTTAAGAATAATAAAAATACGGCCTGTATTTGTGCCAGAGCTCGCGCCACCGCCAATCACAGAGATGGAGCTATCTACATTGGGATCGGAATTCACAATTGCAGCGGCCTGATCCTGGAGTGCCAGCATTGCGGTAAAGGAGATGTCCTCTGAGGCCTCGGTAGTGGCAAAGATTTGTCCAATATCCTCTTCAGGGAAGAAGCCCTTAGGAGTTTGGATAAACAATACGATCGTAATCACAAAAGTGGAAATTGCGCCCCATAGGACCTTCTTGCGATTGCGAAGAGCCATATCTAGATAGTGGATATAGGTCTTCAGCATCCAGTCAAAAATACGATCAAACTTTTTATTGATTTCAAACTCTTTAGGGTGCTCACCCGGTTTTGGCAGGAAGCGGCTACACATCAGGGGGACGATCGTCAGGGAAGCAACGGCCGATACCAAAATCGATAAGGTTACGATTACTGCAAATTCTCTAAAGAGCAAGCCAATGGGACCCGCCATGAAGAAGAGGGGGATAAAAATGGCAACTAATGAAATCGAGATCGAGATGATGGTGAAGCCCACCTCTTTACTGCCTTTCAGAGATGCCTTGAGTGGATCCATGCCTTCTTCGACATAACGCATGATATTTTCAAGTACCACAATCGCATCATCGACTACCAAGCCTACTGCTAGCGTAATGCCTAAGAGCGAAATGTTATCCAGGCTGTAACCCATAAAGTAGAGCAGGAAGAAGGCGCCTATCAAAGAGATCGGCATGCTAACTGTTGGGATGATGGTCGCTGAGATATGTTTTAGAAACAGGAAAATCACCAGTACTACTAGCAGTACGGTCAATGCTAGGGTGATATTGACGTCATGAATCGAATCCAAAATCGACAGTGAACGGTCGTTCAAAAGACTCAACTTGATTGAGGTGGGCATCTGCTTTTGCAGTTGAGGCAGCAGGGCTTTAATCGAATTGACAACATCGACCGTATTGGCATTTGGCTGACGTAATACAGCAATCGCAATCGAGCGCTCACCACCAGCTGTCGCCCAGGTTTTCACATCCTCATAACTCTGACTGACTTCAGCAACATCTCGTAAATAAATGGGCAGTCCATTTTTTTGGGTAATGATGAGGTTGCCAAATTCTTCAGGTTTGACTAGCTGTGGATTGGCATAGATGGTGATTGACTGGCGAGGACCGTCGAGAACACCGACTGGACTATTGGTATTGGCCTTATTAATTGCAGTAGCCACATCGTCCATCGTGAGATTGCGATTGGCCAAAGCATCCGGATGAACACGAATGCGGACTGCATAACGCTTGGCGCCATAAACAATGACCTGAGCAACACCGCTGATAGTTGAAAGATTCGGGGACAGTAAATTCTCTGCATAGTCATTCAGGTCAGAAAGATTCATGGACGGAGAACTCATCCGCACCACTAAAACAGGCGTATCTGCAGGATTAATTTTGCGATACGAGGGTGGAGAGGTCATCTCGATCGGCAAACGTTTTTGGGCGCGTAACAGGGCAGCTTGAACGTCTACGGCTGCTTTATCGATATCTCGATCGTTATTAAATTCAAGGGTGATATTGGTTGTGCCCAAAAAGTTACTGGAGCTAATTACCGTAATGCCATCAATCGTAGAAAATTCTTTTTCGAGGGGCAGGGCAACCGAGGCCGCCATATTTTCGGGGGATGCACCAGGCAGTGATGCGCTTACTGAGATAACGGGTGAGTTAAAGCTAGGAAGCGCAGCAACTGGAATATGGAGATAGGCAACAGCACCAGCAATGACAGTCGATACTGATAGCAGTACCGTCATTACGGGACGCCGAATACATAATTCGGATAACGTCATGTGATCTCTATTTAGCTAGGGTTGACTGGTTGGATGGCAAGTTTAGATTCCCTAATCTTGCTGCCAGGACGCAGGTTCTGTTTGCCTTCAACTACAACGCGGTCGCCCGCAGTAATGCCATCCACAACGGCTTGGCCTTGATATTCATAGAGGACCTTTACCGGCTTGGCGACAGCTTTATCGTTTTGATCAACGATATACACGGTCTTGCCATTGGGACTCAG
>Ga0214237_1000391_pt1 | contig 13182 bp, 13 predicted proteins | sample TroBogypolimnion_42_FD_153075 | JGI IMG/M metagenome (GOLD analysis project Ga0214237, IMG submission 153075) | Freshwater microbial communities from Trout Bog Lake, WI - 29JUL2008 hypolimnion | ecosystem: Environmental > Aquatic > Freshwater > Lake > Hypolimnion/Profundal zone | place: Trout... | reverse complement strand
ACCAAGCTGGTAAATTGTTATTGCGTTTAGTTACTTCATTAACGCCTATGTTCTTACCTATAGAATCATATAATTGATCTACCGAAAAGTTATCTCCAGGTAAATGCAAGTAATTTTTAGCATACGTATTACGAGCCAATTCTGCATTTTTATCTACAAAATCTGTAGGTACGCCCTTAAGCTGAGTTTGTATATATGAATTAACTATAGCTTCCTTATTTAAAGAAGGATCACCTGGCTGTACTCCTGTACCACTAAACTTAGATACCCAGTCTACTCTATCAGCAGGATTGGCAGGTGCTTTGTTAGCAGGCTGTTCTACTGCTTGACCTGTTGCAAATGGATCAAATCCACTAGCAGGAGGCGTAGTAGGTTTCTGTTCTACAGGTGTAGCTAAACCAGATTGGAATGGATCAAATGGCATTATAGTTAATTCTTAACGCCAGATCTTCCATTAAATATAAACGAAGTGCCTTTAGGTAAGGCATCAAATTCTTCTTTACTAGATATATTTACTGGAGGTTGGCTTTTCTTATCAAAAGAAGGTCCGTACATTGCACCAGCTATATCACTGGTTGTATCTCCTAATAATGGATAAACCACAGGATTACCTAAGCCTAAAGCTTTCTTTGTGACGTTGAGCATATATGGACGTATAATAGCACTTATATGTTCATCTACCTTTTTACGATCTTGAGCATCATTTTCGTTTTGTGTATTATTAGCCCAATTAGTTAAATTATCTACTGAATCTTTTAAGTGTTCGGTATACGCATTGTATATCATTTCAGGAGTAGCATCTTGTCCAAATTCACTAGCAAATGTAACAGGATCACGTTTATAAAGATTCTGTAAGTCTTTAAAATTACCTTGAAATCTTGTGCCTGTAAACTTTGGGTCTATCTCACCTTTAAAGAAATTGGTTATTAATCCCCAACCGCTTCTTGGTTTTTCAGTAGCCGTTATTTGCATCGGTAACATTGAACCAAACTTAGCAGCTTGATCTTTAATTTTATTAATGCCGTATGTTAAATTAGACTGTATAAGTTTCTTCTTAGCATCAGTCTCTGGTTTAACAGCTTTATTGTAAGTATTATCTAAACTCTTAAGAACTTTATCTTGTACTTTAGGGTCTTCTAATAAGAACGTAAAATCAGTTAACGCTTGTTTATAATCATCTTTGTTAGCAGCACCAGGAGTTATAAGCATATCCGCATAAGAAGTAATAGTGTTAGCTATATCTAATTGAAATGCTTCGTCTTGCTTGTTAACTGCACGAGTAAAGTTTTGAGCTGCTAATTCGTTTACTTGTTTATTCTTAGCTAGGTTTTGTATCATGTCCACTTTTTCAGAAGTGGTAAGATTGGTAGCATTAGCTAAATCTAAACTTAATTGTTTAGCGTTTTCGTTTTGTTTGTAGTTAAATCTAGCTTCTATTTGACGACTTAAAGTCGTTCTATCTTTGCCTAAGATAGTTTTAAAATTGGAATAGTTTCCGTCTTTATCTTTTTCGTTAAACTTTTCGCGCAACTGAATAGGATCATTAACTAATCCACTGTTAACTTCAGCCATATCTAATCGCTTAGGTAACTGTGCCATCAAATCAGCATATTCATATTTATTAAGTGCGCCGTTACTTAAACCTACATTATAAGCTTTTATGGCCTCATCTTTCTGAAAATTGTTAATAGCCAGTTCTGAGTTTCTCATTAACACACGTTTATTCTCTTGTATCTCAGCTAAGTTAGAAGCCGTGTTGAAATGCACGTTCATATTAGCCTGAGACTGAGTAAGCATATTACTAATGTGATTGCGTACTTCAGGACCGTATTTAGGGTTGGCCATCAACTCATTTTTAAACTGTTTAAAGTTTTCATTGTAAGTAGAAGTCCAAGTAGTTGGATCTGGATTCTTAGCTAATGCAGCTTGTTGTGCTTGATTAAATTCTTTTACCTTATTGTCGGCATCTACAATGTACGTACTATTACGTAACTGTTGCATACGATCTGATACTTGATTAAATATAGATCCTACGTCTTGGCCTATCGTACCGCCTACATCACCACGAGCAAGTGCAGCCCTGCGGAATGCACCAGGATCCATTTTAACTGCTCCTACTTGTGTTTGTACTTCTGTACCTGGGACTATTTCCATTGGCATAATTAAGGTCCTCCTTTGGTTGTTTTACCAAATAAGCCAGAAAAAGCACCAGATTGTGATGCACCGTATAAAGTGCTAGCTATTTTTGCACCTCCGTTAATCAAGGCTAAATTACCTGCTAATGTATCTGACTCAGCTTGAGCTTGTCCTTCAGCTACACCTATAGCTGCACTAGCATAGTATTGCTGTTGTTTCTGTAAGCTGTCTACGTATTGCTGTTGTATGCGCTGTTCTAATAATCCAGCGTTAACAACTTGTGCGTGTAAGGCAGATCCTGATGTAGATAGGACTCCTGCGCTAGCGTAAGATGCTGCTTCTCTTGAAAGATATTGTTCGTTAGCTTCACGTTCTGTACGTATGTTTTCTAACGTATTAGCGTCTAATTGCTGAGCTTGTGCCCTGTCTACACTAGCGTTATAATTGGCTGTAGCTGTATCTACGGCAGCAGCTTGCTTACTGCCTTTATATTGTTCATATGCTCCTACGCCCGTAGCTACGGCTGAAGCTCCTGCAAAGATGGCTGGTAGTAGTGCTGGGGCTGGCATATTATGGACGGCTCTTTCCGTAGGTTAAATGGGGTACTCCTTGCAAATCTTGATAGCCTTTCTTGGCCATGATTCTGGCTTCCCCACTATTAGGTTTAACAAATGATAGGACACATGGACTTCCATTATCCCACGCTAGCTTCTCTAATGCCTCGTACAGCCCTTTTACGGCCTCTACAAGGGCTTTATTTAGCTTGGCAATAGGATTGGTCGTTGTGAACTCTATAACGCTTATACCGCCAATACAGCAGTAAAGGAAGCTAATGGCTATAGGTAGGTTGTCTACTTCGGCCACTAAGCCCGTAGATGGTAAGAAAACCTCAGGAGGCACAACTGGGGAGTTATGTCCTTCCAACCATGATTTAAGCATGGGATAGTCTAATTCGTTGTTGTAAGCTCTGATTGTCATGGAGTTGCTATCACATCGTACTTAATAATTAGGGCAATAACGGTCAACGGTAATGCGTCACTACCCGTTACTATGATAATTGGATCCGTATCAGGTGTCAGGTTAAGCTGAGGGGTAATACGTATATCGGTTGGGGTACTAATAAAATTAGATTGTGGGCTAGCAAAAGGATTAGCCAAGCTTCCATAAGGAATAGGCACTGGTAAAGCTACATATCCTCCATAAATTTGCCAGTTGATAGGGTCTGAAGGCGGTGGTACTGCACTAGCAACGCCAGTAGTAATTACCTGATAATATAACCCATTATAACTAACCTGTGAACCTTGACTATAAGGTTGTAGGCTAATCCAAGGCGAAGGACCTGAAGCTTTATTAGCTATATTGCCACCTAGGCTATTCCATACTCTTATAAATACATCAGAAATCTGTTTAACTAAACCTTGTGTATTACCTTGTCTTTGATCCGCATCATAACGCATAGCTTGTGCAGCATATGTAATAGGTAATCCAACATTAACTATACTAGGGCTAGTAGCGTACGGAATGGTTATTGTTCCATAATCAGAACTTGTATAACCCACCTGTATGGGTCCAAAAGCGTAACCATCTGCCAAACCCACAACCCAACGACCAGCAAGGTTCCCAAGGCCAGAAACCACGTTTGACACATTGTTTGTGACTGTGATTCCTGAGTCCACGTAAAAGGCATTACTAACATTAGCCACTGAGTTATTTGGTGCAGTAGTCCATGTTTGCTCCCAGTTGTTTGGGTTGATTCGTTCAATGTAGTTTTGTCCATAAGTATATGGAGCTACGCCTAACCAATTAGTATGATCGTGATCTGGCGGTGTATTAGATTGTACCGAGTAATTAGGTGCAGGAGCTATACAAACATAGTTATTGCCGTTATAGCTTACCATGTTGTTAAAGGCATAAACATCACGGTTAGAATAATAACGTGTGCCATTATTCCAAGGCGGTGGTGTAGTATAACGATTAGCTACTACCCAGACTTCATCGTCTGCATATCCTTTACCGTAAACAACAGCAACTGATTGAAAACCAACGTCAGGTGTATTAAAATCAGGAGTATTGCTATTAGTACCTGTAGTATGCCTATGCCAGCCAAATACATTTTGCTCCATTTCATAGGTCATACCGCATAGCTGACCTTGCTGTGTAACAGCCCATAACTCGCTTTGACCATGCCACATTGGTTGATAGTCTAGCTGTACTATTCCTGTATTAAATAAATGACTGGAATAAGTAGTTAGGCTTTGGCTCATGTATTTCTCAGTATAAACCGAGAATAACATCTGCCTTATTTGATTAGCCTGACGTTGTAGGAATAAAACGCCATCACCTACGACTAATGGATTAACGCCAAAAATAGAACCCCATGTAGAATGTTCTACAGCTTGTATGGATGTAGGACTAATTGTTCCACCTATACTTCCACCTGTTGTAGCGCCACTACCAGAAATTACCCATTCAGCACCAGAGAATCCTGCAAACAGATTATTCTGTGCTACAAGCCAAACTATAGGACCACGGCCAGGGGCATTAAGATCAAATGCAAATGAATCAGTTGCTAGTGTTTGATCTCCTAAAGAGAAATTTTCAATGTCGTTGGTGACGGAACCCCATATACGTTGCGGCTGGTAGGCGGACGAGGCATATATAATGCGTTGCTGATATGAGGCAACTGCCTGTGGGTATCCACGATAGTCCGACCAAGCACCTTCGCTCCAGTATTCTGTAGTTGGACCTTCTGGGGACCAATGAGTGCTGTCGGCTGGAGGGACCGTGCTGCTCGTAACGTTGGAAATACAGACGAAGTTTTGAGAGCCATAATTGACTACAGTACCAGTAGTGTAAGCAGTACCAGATACCCATAATGCAGCTAGTGGTGCGTTATCATAAAGCTGCTGAATTACATTAGCTGTAGCCGTATATGGTCCTGTAACTCCTGTAATTTGAACTAAACCATATAAGAACCCATCTTCAGCTTCTAATACGATACGTGGGTTTGTAGCACCTGCTGTTGTAGGTGCACTAGAACTTAAAACATTAATTCTAAATAAAGCAGGTTCTTGTGCCGTACCTGTAATATCTACGTTACGATCAGATGCACCAGAAACACTACGTACTGCATCCCATGTTTGACCGCCATCTAAGGAACGTTCGATATTAAATTGTGCGTTCCATACGCCATACGTGTGTGCTTCCCAAGCACCATATATTTCTATTTGCTGAGAATAGCCTACAGGAAATGGTGACGATGGTGTAGATGCATCTATTTCAACAGATGATGAACTTCTAAGAGTTGCTATCTGCCAATAAGAACCTACATGGCCTTGGCTACTTCCACTAGGTGCTTGAAATATAGTTACTAATTCCCAAAGACCAGCAGCTAAATCAGCAGAAAAACTTGGCGATGAATTGTTTTGTATTAAACATTGATAGATATTACCGCCATTAGAAACGGTATTGCCTACCTCATAAAAATTATATGAAGTCCAAGCTGGTGCATTAGCCGTTAAAGTAATAGCACCACTGGTTGAACTTGCTGTTAAAGTAGTCTGATTTGCGTTCTGATCTAACAATGCAGGTGTTAAAAACTGCACTTCTTTCATTACCCAATTAGTATCTGAGTAACGTGTAAGGCTATAAACTGGATAATCAGGATGCGTAATATACATTACGTCATTAACCTGACAAAAAGCTAACTTCCAAATATCTGTTGAATATGGAGAGGCAGTTAAACCAATGTTATTAGTCGTGTATGATGCCTGATATGGTGAAGGAACTTCTAAAATAGTCTGCTGAATAAAACGACTTGGCTGGTAAACAGGATCTACAGGAGCATAACCAGCAATAGTAACATAATAAATTAAACTATTAGTTGGTGATGTAATATAAGAACCTGCTGCGTATGCAGTAGATTGTCCTGCTGTACCAGTTCCTGTACCTGCGTTAGTTGCAGTAAAGGCAATACCAACTGTGTTACTAGCAGCACCACACAATGTAAAATCTGTAGTACCTATTGATTCAATTACGTAAACTACACCTACATTAAAATTACCTGCGGTGATTATTGTATCAGCAGGATCTGCCCATGTTATAGCAGAACTTACGTTAACTTGCTGACCATTGCTATAAAAACGTATGTACTCGTGACCAAACTCTAAAATAAAAGTTGTGTTAGGACTATAGATAAACTTTTCAAGCCTTGTGGAGTAATTAGTAACTGTTGTTACGCCACCTACAGTATTTGCATATGAACCAGATTTAGCAGCAGCAATAAACTGTGTTCCAGGTCTGCGTGTTATTGGTCCCTGTTTATAAGGGATCATGTTCACCATCTGTCTAGATGCTGATCTATATTTTTCTTGGTCTATGCGTGCGTCTAGCTTTGGGCTAAACTCACCACCAGCAAAAGTAACTTGGCTGTCGATTGTTTTAGCCATTGATGAAGTACCAGCGTGATGCTACGAAGCGTGAAGAATTAATTGGTTGGAAACGATTTGGCATCTTTTCGCCAGCGTTCTTAGTAATTGCTTGTCCCAATACTTGTTTGTAAACAGCAAGCATTGCAGCTTCTGTTTGTCCACCATCTTGCCTTAAGGCTGTAGCAATCATTGATGCTAGCTTGTAAGTAACACAGTCTACAAATAAAGGATCCCATCTAGTTGTATCCTGATTGTTAGATACATACTTAATAGAAGTCTGTTGAGTATTTGTATAAATAAGCTGACCCATGATTTCATATTCATCTGCGCCTGAATTGCCATATCCATATTCTTCGGAAGTGTTGGCATTTACTGAATCAAGTAATATGAAGTCACTAGGAAGAGCGAAAGCGTAAGGCCAACCAGAAGGATAACTGGCTGAACTTGGGTAGCCTCCGAACGCGTTGTAGTCTGGATAATCCGCTTGTACAAGAGCACCCGTAGTGAGGTCATTAGTAAAATTGCCCGTGGATGTGTATGCGTACTCAGTGGTATAAATAGCGTTACCATAAGATAGGTATACATTTGCCGAATATGACGTATAAGGAGCCCATGGAATAGATGGAGGTGTTCCAGGTTGCGAAGGCAAAGGTGTTTGTGGTACTTCTGAAAGTATCGCAGTAGTTGTTAAACAATTCCAACGTGTAGCGCGAGCCACAGTCTCAAACGCAAGTTGAAAATTACTGTTACAAACAATAGCCGAAGGATTAGTTAAATCAGTTAATGATTGTATAGACTGTGCTCCTATTTTGTTTAGGGCAGAGTTTGCAATGTCTGTCGGTGATAAAGTTGTAAACATGGAAAGAGAAAAACCCCATAGCTACGTCGCCACAACGCAACTATGGGGCAGGTTTTAATTACGTCAAACCACTAACCCAATTAGTTATTGGCGATTGTATCGAAGCGGAAGGCGATTGTAGCACCTGCTGCTGGAGTGACCAGAGTAGATACTAAAGCCTGTAGCCAGCAATCTTCTGATACGTAGTAATTTGTCTGACCGTTCAGATTACCACCGTTTGAAGATACATTAGCGCTAGCTGATGCAATGCTTACAGCAGTTGAATAGCGTGAGCTATTTGCTTGCCAGTGTGTTGAATCTGAGTGAGGAGCAGTCGAACCACTTACGGCAGAGATACATGTATATGTTGCATAAGCTGGAGTAGCTGTTGCATCTAATACTACTGCACCTACTGCATACGAAGTGCCTGATACCCAAGTTGGAGCTTGGATTACGACGTTCGTATTTGGGAGGACCATTGGATTTACGATAGGTAAAGTTGTTACTAAACCTTGATCGTTATCGCCTATTGCTACGGTAAATGTTGCACCAGGAGCTGTTGCACCTGTTGAAATATGACCGTTAGGGTCAAGAGATTGACCCGAGTTTAACAATGCAATGTTGATGATGTCGCCAGCAGCTTCATTACCTGTCATTGTGTAGACAGCTGTGATTTTGCTTAGACCTTCAAGCGTTGGATTGTTTTGTGTGCCAGGTTGAGGAGTTAACATTCCAAGACCTGATTGGCCTGGGAAGTTTACGCCTTGTTGCTGATTTGTTGCTACGTCTGTGTACCAGATAGCCATGTTAGTTATCTCCTATGTTAAGGGTTAAACGGATTCGTCGCAATTTACTTGGACTACACCCTTTTCTTCCATACGAGTCGCATCCATTAAGAGCGCAGTGCGAACTTGGATTGCATGACTTTGCATTGGTAGAATGTCAATGTGTGTGCGTACATCTTCGCCGATACCCATTAAGAGGAAATCTTTTTGGTAAGCAACGCAGGTACGGATTGTGGATGAACCAGCTTGGAAAGGAACCAACTGGGTACGAACGAAATGGAAGCCCATGAAGTCACGGATTGTTCCATCGCGGAGAGCGCGTACGTCATTATAAAGAACTGAGTTAACTTGATCTACGTTTGTGATTAAGTTGTTTAATTCTTTTGCTGAGTATACGAATACACGGCCCTCTTCTTTGACGTCATTTGAATCAAGGATGTAGGAAGCCTGTGTTAATTTAGCAAGTTGTAGACCTGAGTTAGCAGATCCTGAACCGTAGGTTACGCCAACTGTTTGCGTGGATGGCAGCGTTGTAGCTGTTGTTCCTTGTGCACCAGTGTAGTTAGTACCTAAGAGAGCATTGATAGCAATGATGTCTTTTTGACGGTTAGCCGCAATAGCGTGTTGTTTAGCTGTTGGGCTTTGTGGGTCAGGAAGCTGACCAAGGAGGATATGATCAAAGTAGTCGATCCATGTCGTCTTGTCATAAGGACGAGGACGTACCCAACGGAAAAATGTTGGAATATCGGAAGGTTCGCTCTTTTGAGCACGAGCTGTAATCTGACGCATTGCATAAGATTGGTCACCAATCTGATCGTAGCGTTTTTGATTACCGTTTACATTGTCGGACATATACATCCCTGCAAGGCGGTGATCGGTTTGCTGCGCCATAATTTCGCGCCAGTTATCATCGAACGCCGTCTCGTAATGGGGAGGTAGTGAGAATATTGCACCAGCCATGAGAGTAAGGAATTATTGAGTTAATGCACGGCGGAAGCCGTACGTTGGTTGTACGTTCGCTCCTCGGTTGTCCCGTACGGGATCGATCATCGAACACTATTGTTCGACAAATGATCGGGTCAGCTTACGCTGGTTATCCTCTGTTCGTCTTTGGGCATAAAAAAAGCACCTGACGATTAAGTCAAGTGCTTAGTTATGAGGAACTATGAAAACAAATTATAGTGCTGTCGTACGACTTGCTTCATTCCAAGTTGTTCCGTCTGAACAGAATGTAACTAGAATAGCCTTAGAAGCTGTTCCTGTGACTGTTCCTGTAGTACGGAAACCTGTTGAAAAGGTAATTGTACGTGCGCCAGAAGCATCATTGTTGATCTGTATAACTAAACGAGCTCCTGCCTGTGGTACGTATGCTGCCGTGATGGTAGCATTGCCTACTGCTGAAGTCGTGTTAATTGCTACGAAACGAGAGAATTGCAGGGTTGGTGCAAGCTCAATAGATGATGCGTAGGTTGGTGCAATGCCTGTAGTGCCTTGACCTGGTGCTGTTACTCCAGAACCTGTGATTTGAGCTACGAAGTCTGGGTTTGGTGAGAATGCTGTATTTACGGCCATGATGTTTTATAAGTTGGGGGACGAGGGCTAACTTAGGAGATGCTCAGGTATTGTCAATGCCTCTCCGCTTATTACACCATTGATGTCTCGTAAACGACCACAGATGAACTGATTACCTTGATAAATAAATTTCTCACCCCATGACTCGGATACATGGATTATGCTTCCTACAGGGGCAATAGATTCAGATTTAGGACCAGAACCCACTACGACACATCTAAAGTGCGTACGAAGGTCTTGGCGGTAATTAGGTGGGATAATTAACATCCCTTGCTTGTTGGTCTCTTCTACGGGTCTAGCTATCAGTTTGTCGCCTAATGGGCGTGGAACTTTTATTTTCATTTAGCTTTTGCTGCTGCTAGCTTACGCCATTGGTTGACAGTTTCCTTAGCCATCTTGTTTTGAGGATGTTGAGCATCCCAATAAGGTGCATATAAGGGGTTAGCTTTGTTAGATGTAGCGTCTTTAGCTAATGCCGCAGGGTCGCCACCTAGGCTGTTCTTAGCCTCACCTGATACAAACTTGTCCTCAGATGTGGATAGAGCGTGTCTCATAGCCATTAGGAAGACATTACTGTTCTTCATAAGGGTTTGGATGTCGGGATTCTGTAAATCAAGTCCAAGCTTTTGAGCTCCACGTTCAGCTAACTCTTGAGCCTTAGTTAAAGGTATATTCTCAAGCTTTAAGGTCTGCACGAGGTTATCTTGCTGTTTAGCAAAAAAAGCACGTTCATAATCCTGCTGAGCTAGTAATTGCTTCTGTAACTCTGCCGTTTGTAAGGCAACTAAGTCCTTAAGCATAGCTGGAGGTGCGGAATACTTGTGAGCTATTTCTGCTGCACCCTTAGCTAGACCATCATTCCAAAGCTCGTTAGATATATTTTCAGGCTTAACTATACCATAGTCCTTAGGGTCTTTTGGTACGCCGTTAATAGAATCTAATAAGCCCTTACGTTCTGCCACCATTTCTGGTGTAGCATTTGGTGGGAGTGGTCCTAAAGCCTTTTTACCTACTAGAGTCTGTTGATTACCCATTACGGTAAACACATCATCTAAGCTCTTTTGACGGGCTAATGTAGGTTTTAAAGCTGCTAAATGGTCAGGTAGGTTATCTAACGCTTTATGGTTTAATGTACCATCGGCGTTAATAAGAGTTTTGTAATATGGCTCTTTAACCGCAGATGCCGTAGGTGCTTGTGTAGAGGGCGTATTTGCCTCAATAGGGGTAGGAGCTAGGTCTAACGCTGGAGCTGATCCTCCGCCTGCTGGTTCTATTCCCGTGATCGAATCAAATAGTGGCGAATGTGGAAACATGATTAGTCAGTTTGGGATTGGGTAATAGGTTCTTTAGAATAACGCTCTTCACGTTCTGCAAACATAGCGTATGCTAATTGGAAAGCCATTGAGCTACAGTCTTTGTAGTCTTGCTCACGAGAAAAGTCATACTTCTCACGGAAAGCTACCATAGCTTTAATTGCTGCTTGATCTATAAAATCGCGTTTGTCGTCTCTCATAAGTCTTCGTCTCCTTCTACTCCAGGTTGATAGTTAACTGCTTCTTCAGGTAAGAATGTCATATGTGTAGCACGGGAAGCTATAATGCCGTCCTCTTGGCTAATAATACGTGCACCCTGAGTAATTGGTCCTTTAGTCCATGACTTAGCACCAACTTTAATCTCCTCTAGGTTATCGTCGTCTGAGTTACGATTATCTACTATTTCTACTAATTTACGACGAACAGCAGCACGTACTGGTTCACCTTTACTGTCTAGCTTAACGCCATAACGAATATAGGCATCCTTTGGATAATACTTGAATAACCACTCAACAAGAGCTGGTGTAGCATCACCCAAGTTTGGATCCATCTTTGGACGTGGTGGGATGTTAGCTTTAGGCTCATCTCTCTTTTCTCCTTTAACGCTCATTGTGCGGATAGTACGACCTGAAGTATGTGTACCTTCGCCGTCTGCACCAATAACTGTTAATATCTGTGAGCGATACTTGATTGAGGTTTCTTTATTCTCAAACTCAAGATGCTTACTTTCTTCGTCGTAATGACCAAGAACCGTTTGCTTACCTTTATAGTTTCTGACGATTTTACCATCCTCCATTAATTCAAATGGAGAACTTTTTGTGGCATCTGACATATTTACCTTTTAGTTATGGGTTGTGGCTTTGGCTCCCGAACTTTTGTAGAAAGCTCTAGTTGCCTTTTAATAATCTTTAAAACTGATTGTGCTCCGTCTCGATGTATACCAGCAGCAATCATAGCGATGCCGTCTCTAGCTTCACCAAAACGAAAACAATTACCATCATCGCCTGCACACTTATCTAGGTGGTCAAGGACAATAGACTGAGCTTCTGATCTGTAGCCTGGCATACCAAACACTTGTACAAAAGCATTTGCTATACGACCATGTTCTACACGAGCTGTTACTAAGGAATCGGGTAATTCAGTATCTAATGTTTTGGTCATTGAGGTTGTGGTTGCATTGCGTTCTTAGCTGCATCTTGCACGAAATCAGGCGCACCGCCTAATCCCTTGCTTGCTTTGCCAAGCTGTTCGGCGGCTTGTAAGGCTTGTTGTTGCTGCTGTAACTTCATGCGTTGTTGACGTAAAATCATCATGGATCTCATATCGCGCAGTAATTCCGCAGACATACCTGCGTTACGTGAATAGTCGCGTACGATCTTATCCATATCAAAGTTGTCAGCAACCTCTGGCTTAACGGCTATTAGTTGCTGTAAAAATTGGAAAGTCTGCTCAATGCCACGATTCTGTAGGGCTTTAAGAGCAAGACTGATACGGCTGGTAATCGTGATCTCAGGTAAAGCTAGACCACGTTTGTTATTGCCTGAATCTACAAGAAGAGAATCGGGAGGAGTACCAAACTTGCCTGCACGGTACAGAATGCCAAAAACTCTACGAAGTAGAGGGTTGAGGAACTCAGTGACCCTTCGATCAAATACTGGTGTGAATTGTTCAAGCTTTTCAGCGAGTCTTTGTGAGATTTCATAAGCGGTCATACGCTTGTCTAACAAAGGATCGGACGCAAGCATCTTGAACATATTAACAAAGAAGGCATCATTGATCATCTCCTTCTTAGAGTTAACTAACTCCATACCTAGTTTATAATCGCCTACTGATGCCCATTCCATAGGCTTACCATTAGGGTCATTACTATCCCAAGTCGTTATACCACCAGCTCTTAGGTCAACATCGCCTTCAAGGTTGGATGGAACTATAACGCGAGGTACGGCGTGAAGTTCTGCTAATGAGTCTAAGTATTCTGTTATATAGTTAACTTGGCGTACGTCAGGAAGGGCTAAATACGCAGGGCTATAACCCCATGGGCTATCTGTACCCCACTTAGCAAAACGGCTTACAAGGTAAGGCATTTCGTCGTATCCTGAAACACTAAC
>Ga0214237_1000367_pt1 | contig 13874 bp, 10 predicted proteins | sample TroBogypolimnion_42_FD_153075 | JGI IMG/M metagenome (GOLD analysis project Ga0214237, IMG submission 153075) | Freshwater microbial communities from Trout Bog Lake, WI - 29JUL2008 hypolimnion | ecosystem: Environmental > Aquatic > Freshwater > Lake > Hypolimnion/Profundal zone | place: Trout... | reverse complement strand
GCGGCCACGGTATGATTGGTGGCCTCATCAATCAAAATAAAGCAACCCGTACGGCGTGCTTCATCAAATAAATCCGCAGCAATGGGTTTTTGCAGAACCAGTTCTACACGCCCAATATCGTTGGCGTTTAAAACCTGCACATCAGTGCCGTGCAACAAAGTATGGACGTCCAGGACTTGCTCGATACGTTTTACTTTGGCAGACACGGTGTTGGTGGTGTGGCGCAAGGCATACTTGCGTGTTAGCGAGAGCGGCTCACTGTCTAGCCAACATAAATCAGCAGAGATCAATTGGGTGAGAGCGGGCGGCGTTAATCCGTCGGTTTGTATGAACAGATCACCGCGCGATACATCCAGCTCTTCGCTTAAGCAGAGTGTAACCGTTTGATCAGTAGCAGCGCTGGGCACGGCATTGTTTGTATCCAAAGCGCCCGAGCCATTGGCCAAATAAATTTCGGTTACAGTGCTCTGCCGTCCACTGGGCAACACCGTAATTTTTTGCCCCACGCTCACATGGCCCGCGTCAATGCGCCCCATGTAACCTCGAAAACCGTTGGCATCGCTGCCGTCTTGGCGCGCCACGAACTGCACAGGAAAACGAAACTCCGCAGATTTATTATCCACACCGAGGTCCAAATGTTCCAGCCATTGCAATAGGGTCTGACCCCTATACCAAGGTGTGGCTGCACTTTTTTCTACCACGTTAATGCCCAGCAAGGCTGATATGGGGATCAGTTGCGGTTTGGGCAGGCCCAACTTTTGGGTGAGGTCGGTGATGGATTCGCCAATGGCGTTAAAGGTGAGCTCGTTGAAATCCAGCAAATCCATTTTGTTAATCACAAATACCACATGCCTTAAACCCAGTAAACGAATAATGGCGGCATGACGTTTGGTCTGCGCCAATAAGGTAGCGGGCTGCGTGCTTAAATCCACACGTGTGGCGTCCACCAACACCACAGCCACGTCCGATTGCGATGCACCGGTTACCAGGTTGCGTGTGTATTGTTCATGCCCTGGGGCATCGGCCACAATAAATTTGCGTTGTGGTGTAGAAAAGTATCGATACGCCACATCAATGGTGATGCCTTGCTCACGTTCTGCCTCAAGGCCATCGGTGAGCAATGCCAAATCAATACCCGCCTCAGTGGAAACCGCGCGCGCATGACGGGTTTTGGAGAGCGATTCCATCTGGTCCACTAAAATGGATTTGGTGTCATAGAGCAAGCGGCCAATTAAGGTGCTCTTGCCATCATCCACGCTGCCTGCAGTAATAAAACGCACCACACCTTGTTCCATTAAAAGTACCCTTCTTTTTTGCGCCGCTCCATGGAAGCTTCGCTGGTTTGATCGTCCATGCGTGTGGCGCCGCGCTCCGTGAGTTCAGAGAGTACGGTTTCTGCAATAATTTCAGCGGGTGTGGCCGCACGGCTTTCCACCGGGCAGGTGCAACTGATGTCACCCACGGTGCGAAAACGCACACTCATTACTTCGCTGTTGTCTGCGGGCCCCTTGGGTGTAACGGGGGTCACTGGCACCAAGAGGTTATTTTTGCGAACCACCTCACGGCTGTGGCTGTAGTAAATGCTGGGCAGTTCTAGTTTTTCTCGGGCGATGTACTGCCATACATCTAATTCTGTCCAGTTAGAGATGGGAAATACACGCATGTTTTCGCCACGAGTGATGCGGGCATTGTAGAGGTGCCACAGTTCGGGGCGTTGGGCCTTGGGGTCCCACTGCCCAAACTCATCGCGGAAAGAGAATATTCGTTCTTTAGCGCGCGCCTTTTCTTCATCGCGCCGTGCGCCGCCCATTAAGGCATCAAATTCATGTTCGGCAATGGATTCTAATAAGGTAACCGCTTGCGCCGCGTTGCGGGAATCTGTGGCTTTGCGCAGACGCACCGTGCCCCGCTTAATGGAATCTTCCACATGCCCCACGATTAACTGTACGCCGGTTTTTCTTACCAACGCATCGCGAAATTGAATCACTTCGTCGTAGTTATGTCCGGTGTCGATGTGCAACAGCGGAAAGGGCAGACGAATGGGGCGCGCGCCAAAGTGAAAGGCTTTGCGTGCCAAGTGAAACATCACGATGGAATCTTTACCACTGGAAAACAGCATAGCGGGGTTGGCGCATTGCGCTACCACTTCGCGAATGATGGTAATGGACTCTGCTTCTAGGCCATCTAAATGGCTGTCTTGCAACGGGGTTGAGGTCATAAGGCTTTCACGTGCAAACCGCACTCCTTGCTGTCACTTTGCAACCACCACCAACGCCCCGCGCGAACGTCTTCATGACTGCGAATGGCGCGCGTGCAGGGTTCGCACCCAATGCTGGGGTAACCACGTGCGTGCAGTGGGTGAATCGGTACGTCATAAAACTGCAGAAATGACCAGACCTCAGCCTCTGTCCAATCAAAAAGGGGGTTGTATTTGGCGATACCGCGTACCTCATCCTGCTCGTTTAGCAACAGAGCGCTGCGCGTGACGGCTTGTTCGCGGCGCTGCCCCGTCAGCCAGGCATCCGCGCCTTGCAAGGCGCGGTTAAGGGGTTCTACTTTGCGCACGCCGCAGCAGGCTTTCTTGGCTTCTTCGCTGTTAAAAAATCCATTCAAGCCATATTGCGCAATAAATGTTTCAACCCCGGTGGATTGGGGTGAAAAGCGTTTTAGTGTGGTGTGATATTTTTTCTCAACAGTGGCAATCATGGTCAAGGTGTCAGCAGGCAAGCGCCCGGTATCCAGTGTAAAGATGGTGATGGGCACCGCGCATTCAAATATGGCATGAGTGAGTACCATATCTTCTGCGGCCAAGCTGGTAGCAAATTGAACAGCGCGATGCGCGCTGGCGATCTTTTTAAGGCGCTCGTATAACTCAATACGGCGCGCAGCCAAGAGCGGTTCTGCCACGGTAATGGGCGGTATTTTCCATAAATGGACTTCGGACAGGTTTGCGGATTCGCTATTGGTCACGGGGGTACTCATGTTTAAGCCACCATTTTAATGCCAACCAAGGTTAAGGTGGTAATGAGGGTGAAGCGTGTGGCCCGTTCTGGCAAATGTTTGGCCAAGTGAGCACCCAGCCAAATGCTGGGAATGGAGCCCGCCAACAGCCCTACCAATAAATCAAAATGAACATTTCCCAGCCACCAGTGACCCAACCCCGCAATGGCGGTAAGCGGTACGGCATAAGCCACGTCCGTGCCGGCCACCTGTGCGGGCTGCAAGCGCGGGTAGAGTACTAAAATTAGGGTGGCCCCAATGGCGCCTGCCCCAATGGATGAGACGGTAACCAGCACACCGGTAATACAACCCACAATCATGGTGGCCCACTTTAACTGCGACCCGTGCAGCTGGTAATGGGGGTGCGCATCAACCAATAGCAGCATGCGTTTGCGAAATACCAGAGAGAGGGCTGTGAGCAGTACTGAAACGCCAATGGACACACGGATGAATTGATGGCCCGCTTCCCCCATTTCACCCAAAATTTTCATGAGCAACAAAGACAGAAGGGATGCGCTAATGCTGCCCAGGCATAGGTAGGTGACGATATCCCAGCGCACATTGCCATGAAAGCGATGGGCTGCGGTGCCAAACCCTTTGGTAATGGAGGCGAAAGCCAAGTCCGTGCCCACGGCTACCGAAGGGGGCACTGAGAAGAGCAGGGTGAGCAGCGGCGTCATTAATGAGCCGCCGCCTACACCGGTCAACCCCACCAAAAGGCCCACTAAGGCCCCAGTGAGGGTGTAGGGCCAGGCCAGTAATAAGAATTCTTCCATGGGCACCAGTGTATAGGGATAGCTATATTATTAAAAATAATATAAAGTTATTCCAATATACTGAAATATTATATAAGAAAAGACGGCTTAAATCCGATTTGAAAAAAATAGTAGTATGGCAATAGGTTGTTTTCTATTAGATAATCACTGGAGTTTTTATGGGCACAGGTTTAAATAGGCCAGTCGCTACTCCGCTGCGATACGATGGGGTTGCGCGGTTTTTTCACTGGGCCATTCTGGCGCTTCTGATTGTGGAATTCACCATTGCTTGGTCCATGCCAGAAGTTGAAAAGGATACCAAACCCGATGGCCTCATTGCGTGGCATCTGTTTTTTGGAACATTAATTCTGACGGTCATGCTACTACGGGTTTTTTGGCGTGTGTCCCATCCTGCACCAATTAGCGTGCCTATGCCGCGCTGGCAGGAGCTTGCTTCAAAGGCCATTCATCAATCGATCTATATCGTGCTGCTGACCCTGCCGCTGATGGGCTGGGCCAATGCGTCTTCCCGCGGCTGGGATGTAAAGCTATTTGGATTGATTTCACTGCCCGCCCTTTCCCCAAAAGGATCTGATTGGGGTCATGAATTAGGTGATGTACATCAAGCAGTGGCCATTGCATTACTGGTGCTTGTGGGGCTGCATGTTGTTGCAGCGCTCTACCACCAGCTCATTCTTCGCGATAACCTACTGCAGCGAATGCTTTCACCAAAATCATAGTCCATTACTGTTCGCCATGAGGGGGAGGGTGCTATCAGGATCGAACCAGTGACCCCTTCCGATGGAGCGCCTGTCCCAAGGCCGCTTAATCACGCGGTGTTGTCGTGCAGTAAAATCGCTGACAAAGCCCAAGAAATAATGCTGTAGAGAATCGCGCCACCCACCCCAGACCAAAAGCCGCCGACGTGAAACCCTTCTACAAACGTACCAACGAACCAAAACAAAATTCCGTTAATCACGAAAATGAACAAGCCTAACGTCAGCAGCGTTGCCGGTAGCGTGAACAGCACCAGTAGTGGGCGTATAAAAGTATTGACCAAACCCAAGACAAAGGCTGCAATTAACGCGACAGTGAAGGAATCCACAGTGATGGATGACATTAGGTAGGGCAGCGCAAACAGCGCCGCTGCGTTAATCAACCACACTAACAACATTCTCATGAATTAATCCTATGGACCTTCGGCCGCTGTGGCTGAATAGAAACGTACCGCATGGGCTCTTATAGCTGAAATCCAACGGCTCGCACAACGCCTTCAACGATACCACGTAACAGTCCTGGAGAGGTGCTGTGATAAGGGCTTGATTTGGAAACCTTGCGCAGGATCCAATCGGACAGCCAGAGTATTTCATTGGCGCCGTAGAATGCTGTCATTAATTCAAAATTAAGGAAAAGGCTGCGACCGTCAAGATTAGAAGAACCACATAAGGCAATCTGGTCGTCTACAACAACAGGACAACGTCAATGAATCCTGGTGGCGCAGTGTGTCCTACCTAGTTAAGCAATCAAACCGCCCCTCTAAGGGTGTTTTGGCAATGCAAATACGATAAGAGCGCCGCCCTGTTTAAATCCAAAAACGGCGTTACCACCGGCTGCCACCGCAACATACTGTGTGCCATCGACTTCATAGCTAATAGGTGGGGCGTTAACACCAGCACCACATTGAAATTGCCAGAGAGGGTCTCCGGTTTCTGCATCAAAGGCGCTTAAGAATCCATTTCCTTCCCCGGTAAATACAAGGCCGCCGGCAGTTGCCAGAACGCCTCCCACCAGCGGATTCTCTGTCTTATTCTGCCATCTAATACGGCCATTTTCACGAGTGGAGATCGCAGTTAGCGTACCCCAGGTGGGCTCGTCAAGCGGCTCTAGCATGGTGTAGCTAACAGCCGGTTTGCCATTGGCTACCGGTATTTCCTTAACGGTGTATTTTAATGGCATGTGGGAGGCTGCTATATATACTAATCCTGATTCTGGATTGTAAGAAACCGGAGTCCAATTTGAACCTCCAACCGCGCCTGGTGCAATACGAACGCCCTCGGTTGTGGGTCGAGCAAACAAGTTTTCCTGCGGTACGAAAGGTTGAGATTTATAAATCAACCTTCCATCTTGGCGGTCATGTACGTAAAACCAGCCGACCTTGGATGCTTGGCCTACAACAGGTATGTTTCCCTCCTTTGTGGGAAGGCCGAAAAGTACCGGTGGACTGGCAACATCATAGCCCCAAAGGTCGTGTGGCACCTGCTGGTAATACCATTTCAACTTGCCTGTTTCTGCATCCAGAGCAGCGAGTGACACACTATAGAGGTTATCACCAGGACGTGAAGTATCGTCCATCTGCGGAGATGGGTTACCGATTCCAACAAATAATGTGCCCGTCTTCGGATCGAAGGCAGGTGTTGTCCAGGCAGATCCGCCACCATGCTTGCCAGCATCGGGGTACTTTGAAAGATCATGTTTTTCTTGATTGATATTGCGATTCAGTGGAACCCCATCCGGGGTTGAGTTCTGAAACGCTCCTTCCCATCCAGAATCGGGAACTGTGTCGAATTGCCAGACACGCCGGCCAGTACTGACATCGAAGGCCGCGTAAAAGCCAGGGCGCCCGTAACTTCCAGCAATGCCCACTACTGCGCCCAATGGCGCATTTGCTCTATCACCTTCTATATGTATCCCATAACCCACTCCAGTGATGCCAATAATGACCTTACCGTTGAATACAAGTGGCGCCATGTTGACACCGACACCAGTCGTACCAGTTGAGCTTTTTTTCTTCAACGCATCGTTGCTGGCTAACTGCTCGGTAGCCTCAGTGGGTCCTACATCTGTAGCAAGGGGGGTATCCCATACTATTTTTCCTGTCTTAGCATCAAGTGCAATCAATCGGGCATCAACCGTACCAATGAACACTTTACCGTAGGCAACAGAAACACCTCGATTGGCAGGACCGCAGCACATGGTCATAGTCTTCCGCTTATGTTCATAGCGCCACAGTTCCCTTCCAGTCTTTGCATCGATCGCGGCTACATGGTCATAGGGCATCGATAGGTAGAGCACGCCGTCGACGACGAGAGGCGTTGCCTGGAACGTTGCAGCCATACCGGTTTGGTATATCCAAGCAGGCACCAGTTGATGAACTGTGTCGCGATTGATTTCATTGAGTGGTGAAAATCGCTGGTTTGAATAATCACGGCCGTAGGTAAGCCAGTTGGACTGGTCGTTTGTTGCTGATAACAGCCTTGCATCATCTACCTGTGATGCCTTTGCTAATGATAGACATGCCGCTAAACCCATTAGCGCCATTGACAAAAATACCCTAAATCGTTTCATCCCCTGCGCTCCATGTAACTAGCAAAAGATACATAATCCTCTCTGGCTGTGTTTTTGTATGTTGATTTGCGTTTAATTCTGACCCAGGTTTTGCATTTAAAATTGACCCACCCCATTTAGTCTACTTGAGTTCTCAGGTTGTGGATAAGTTTGGTTTTCGGCCCTCCTTTTTGTCTTGTGTTGAACTATTCCTAAACCGATAACTGTCATTGCCGGTTTCAATGATGTGGCAATGGTGGGTTATATGCGTACAATCGGCCAAGAGCAGCCCCTAGAGGGTTTTCTTAATATCTGCCGGTCAAACATGCCTTAAAACAAAACACATGTATCACAGTGAGAATCAAAACACATGCCTTACGCCAACTGTCACGAGATTGAAGTCAGTATTTGTGTATCCATAGGCCATGCCTCCGTTCAACCAAGTACCATGAGTAGCCAGGTAGATATCAGTCTTCACAGAAAGTCTGTAGTCGGCCATGACGCTAAAGTCCCATTGTCGGCCCCCGGACTGGGAATTGGCACCCGTTTGGTAAGATCCGCGCTGCTGGTTGTAGGCTGCACCAACTAGGTTTAACTGCTCCGTAGCCCGCCACGTCATGCCGCCATACCCAATTGCAGTCTGCTGACCTGAATATTTGTTGTTAGCACCGCACACATATTCAGCTGTGGATATGCACAGATTATTGCTACCAGTGCTCAGGCCAACCCCTTCATAACCTCCTTGCAACAGCATCCTGCCCAGCCGATAGTTAACTGATAGCAGGATCATTTGAGTGTCTGTGTCGTAAACAGCATTGGTAATGGCCGATGAGGCAGCCCAGATTTGTGAATCTGTCTTACGTTGCCATGCACCTTGAATACCCAAAGGACCGGCCTCATAACCGGCGTTAAGGCCGATAAAGGTTCCAGCGGACAAATGGCCTGCCACGCCACCCAATCCATATTCAGCGCCCAGGTTGAACGGGCCAATATGTTTCGTGTATTTGATGCTGTTATCGATGCGTACGTCCCGGGTATTGCCGCCACCCTGTTGGGTTCTGCCCAGACCATCCAGGGAGTTTGAGGCGCCAAATGGATCGTAGGCCCGAATGATGTCGTAGGCGAAAGCATACTGACGGCCCAAGCCCAGCGTCCCAAAATCACCTTGCAGTCCCACCCATGCCTGACGGCAAAATAGCTGCCCTTGGCAGGAGCTGTCACCCGTCTGGAAGCTGCCCGCTTTGTCTCCAGTCATTGCTGCACCGGAGCCCAACGTGCCATTGTTGGCATTGATGTGGGATTCAAGCACAAAGATGGCGGCCGCACCGTTTCCCAGGTCTTCTCTGCCCCGAAAGCCAATGCGGGATGTTTGCAGGTTTCCAGATACCAGACCCGTCACACGTTGTGTCGCATACTTGTTCGTCATGGGGATGGTTCCCAATGCAGGATCGAAGGATTCAGAGTGATTGAGCGTGGTGACCCCAAGGTCAATCAATCCGTACACTTCGAGATTGTCGGGAGTAGTGTCCGCTTGGGCAGAAAACGCTGTTGAAGCGAGCAAAATGCCAATTAAAATGAAGGGCGCGTGCTTCAATTTCATAAAAGAATTGCTCCGGAAACATCAGACAGTCCGGCAAGTTTACAAGAGTTTCAATAGAACATAAAAGAATAAATAAGCATTTGCAAATAACTAATAATAATTAATTGCGAATATCCGTAGGTTAGCGAATGACAGTTTCTTATAAAGCTGACCGTCGCCTTAGGGCGCTGAGTGTGAGTAGGGCTTTTCGATAAGCAGCCGCTCGAATTTTCGCCTCTCAGTTTGATGGAAGGAAACATTCAAGCGGCAGCAATGCGAATTGCCGCCGCCGCTCAGCCATCAAGTCTTCAATGGCCGTTCTGGCCGACCAAGAGACTGATGCCAGATTTTCTCGAATGGCTGTATATGGACCCCACCACGTTTGCAAGTAATCCGTTTGAGGAACCAATTTCGGACTTTATGTCACGGTTGGTGTTCGTGTAATCATTATTTGCAGTCAATTGCTAGTCAAGTGACAACCTGCTGTAGCAGCACACAGCGAAATTAGAAAGATTGCCAAATTTCACTAAGGGCATCAACCCATCAAGCTCTCCAGGGCGACGACAACTGCGATTAAGTAAGCCCTTGACCCCGTCCCGGTAATCCCGGCGGGTTTTTTTTTGGAACGCTGATTTTCCAAGCTTTAGGAAAGGCAATTTTGAAACGGAGTTTTCGTACCCATTTCGTACGGAGGGTAAAAGGGAGGGGTATGCTGCTGTAACTCTTTGATTTTATGGTGGGCGATACTGGGATCGAACCAGTGACCCCTGCCGTGTGAAGGCAGTGCTCTACCCCTGAGCTAACCGCCCAACTGTTTTGCGAGGTCCAAATTATAACGTAAATCAGGCCCCTTTTATTTTTTACCCGCTGCTTTATCCAGACCGCGCAAAAACGCCATTTTCTCGCCAATCTTTTGCTCTAGGCCGCGCTCGGTGGGTTCGTACCAACCGGGTTCCTTTAAGGTGTCGGGCAAATAGCGTTCGCCAGCGGCGTAGGCGTGCGGTTCGTTATGGGCATATCGATACTCATGTCCGTAGCCTAATTCTTTCATGAGTTTGGTGGGCGCGTTGCGCAGATGCACGGGCACTTCGCGCGACTGGTCTTGATTCACAAAAGCACGAGCAGCATTGTAGGCGTTGTATCCCGCGTTGGATTTTGGTGCCACAGCCAAATAAATAATGGCCTGCCCCAATGCCAACTCACCCTCCGGTGAACCCAGTCGCTCAAAGGTTAAGGCCGCTTGGTTGGCGATATCCATGGCACGCGGATCGGCTAGACCAATATCTTCCCAAGCCATGCGAATAATGCGCCGCGCCAAATAGAGGGGGTCGGCGCCGCCATCCAACATGCGGCATAACCAATAGAGCGCTGCATCCGGGTGCGAGCCGCGCACGGATTTATGCAACGCCGATATTTGGTCGTAAAAGGCATCGCCCCCTTTATCAAAACGTCGGCCGTTCAAGGTTAGGGCGTTGGTTAAGAACGTGGCATCTATGGACGTGAGGTTAGAGATGGTCGCCGCTGCACTCACTTGCTCTAATAAATTTAACATCCGTCGCGCATCACCATCGGCCAAGCCCACCAAGGCTTCAATGGCATCATCTGCGAAGGTAAGGTGACCCAAGGCCAAGGTTTGCGCACGTTTCACCAAAGCCTTTAAGTCTTCCGGCTGTAAGGATTTCAGCACGTACACCTGCGAGCGCGACAGCAATGCCGAGTTCACTTCAAAAGAAGGGTTCTCCGTGGTGGCGCCAATAAACGTCACCAGTCCGGATTCCACATAGGGCAGCAAGGCGTCTTGCTGCGACTTGTTGAAGCGGTGGATTTCATCGATGAATAAAATGGTGGAGCGACTTTTTTGGTTGAGTGCTTCCTGCGCCTGCTCCACAGCGGTGCGAATATCTTTTACCCCCGCCATGACGGCGGAGAGCGCGATAAATTCACAGCCAAAAGCGGCGGCTGTGAGGCGCGCCAAGGTGGTTTTACCCACCCCCGGAGGTCCCCACAAAATCATGGAGTGCGGCTTGCCGGACTGAAAGGCCAGGCGCAGCGCCTTACCCGGTGCCAATAAATGGGTCTGCCCGATCATGTCGTCCAATCGCTGGGGACGCAGGGCTTCGGCCAGAGGAGGGCGGGGTGTGGCTTTAAAAAGATCGTTCATGGGGCAATTATCTCACGAGCGCCGCATGGGGCTGCAGTCCGTTACAATAGAGGGCTTATTCCCACAGGTTTGTAAGCTTATGATCCGCACTCGTTTTGCCCCCAGCCCCACAGGTTACCTGCATATTGGCGGCGCCCGCACCGCGCTCTTTTCTTGGGCCTATGCCCGTCGCCATGGCGGACAATTTATTCTGCGTGTGGAAGATACGGATTTGGAGCGCTCCACGGAAGCTTCTACCCAAGCTATTTTGGATGGCATGGCGTGGTTGGATTTGGATTACGACGAAGGCCCCTTCTATCAAATGAAGCGTTTGAGTCGTTACCAAGAAGTGGTGGAACAATTGTTGCGCGATGGTCACGCCTATTACTGCTATGCCAGTCGGGAAGAATTAGAAACTATGCGCGAGGGCCAACGCGCCCGTGGTGAAAAGCCCCGTTACGACGGCCGGTGGCGTGATTCCAGCGCCACACCTCCGGCGGGCGTTACCCCCGTGATTCGTTTTAAAACACCGCGTGATGGTGAAGTGACGTTTAACGACTTAGTGAAAGGCCCCATCACCGTAGCCAACAATGAGTTGGATGATTTGGTGTTGGTGCGCGGCGACGGTGTGCCCACTTATAACTTTGGTGTGGTGGTGGATGATTTGGATATGAACATCACCCATGTGATTCGCGGTGATGACCATGTAAACAACACGCCGCGTCAGATCAATATTATTAAGGCGCTGGGTGCGGCTCTACCCGAATTTGCTCATGTGCCCATGATTTTAGGTCACGATGGCGAGCGCCTGTCTAAGCGCCATGGGGCGGTAAGCGTGATGCAATACCGCGACGAAGGCTATTTGCCAGAAGCCTTGGTGAATTACTTAGCACGGCTGGGCTGGTCCCATGGTGATGAAGAAATGTTTACCCGTGAGCAATTGGTGGAATGGTTTGACTTAAAGCACATCAGCCATTCACCAGCGCGCTTCAACTCAGAAAAGTTGGATTGGTTGAATCAGCAATATCTTAAAACCGTGGATGATGCGCGCTTGGCAGAATTGGTGAAGCCTTTGTTGCAAGCGCGCGAGGCCAACCCCGATGCGGGGGGTCCACCACTAACGGCTGTGGTGGCATTACTGAAGACGCGCGCCAACCAAATTCCTGAAATCGCCGATGCAGCGGTGTATTTTTACCGCACCTTGCACCCCACCCCAGAACTGAAAGCCCAGCACTTAACCGCCGAAACCTTGCCTGCTCTGCGCACCTTGGCAGAGCGTTTGCAGAGTGTGGTGTGGACTGCGCCCGAGATTGGCGCGCTACTCAAAGCTGTAGCGGCCGAGCATGGTCTTAAGATGGGGCAGGTGGGCATTCCCATGCGGGTGGCGGTGTGTGGTGAGACCCAAACCCCTTCGCTGGACGTGACTTTGCAGCTCATTGGGCGCGATACAGTGCTGTCCCGATTGAAAGCGCAGATTGGCTAAGTCTTGTGGGTCAGGAGCCGACCCGCTATAATGGCGGACTTCTCTGTGGGGGTATAGCTCAGCTGGGAGAGCGCTTGCATGGCATGCAAGAGGTCAGCGGTTCGATCCCGCTTACCTCCACCACTTTACCAAACTTAGGGGTTAAATTGGGGTCAGACCCCATGCGGGGTCTGACCCCAATTTAACCCCAACCCCAACCCAACCTCAATTCTAAATAAGAAACGGCTTCTTGATGGTAAGGCTTTCAATCATCTGGCCGTTTTGTAAGCCTTCCAGCGCTCCGGGCGTCGCCTGATGATGTTAATGAACCGCAAAGAATTGCATCATTTAAGCACGTAAAAAAACCGCCCGTGAGCGGTTTTTCTGTCAAGTGAACGCGTCTTCTGGGTTACTGGAACGTGATGTCCCATGCCAAACCACCTGAGGTAAATTGCGATTCTGTTTTGACCAAGCTGGCGGTCGCTGTATTGGTGCCTGTGGTGGTGATTAAAAATGTCTGGTACACGTTAGACACAATTTGACCGGGGCTGATGACGCTGCCACTGTAAGTTGTGTTGGTCAGTACCAAATTTAGGTTAGTGGGGGGTGTGGCGGTTGATGACCCCGCGAAAGTGGCGTAATTTAATTGTTGAGTAGAAACAGTCCCACTGAAAACACCGGCAGAGTAATTGCTGTAGCAATTGTAGGTGGCGATAATGCCGCTTTGTTGGGCAGTCAATGTGGCCGGGAAACCGTACAGGTTAATGGTTTTGCAATAATTGCCATTGCTGTCAATGTATCCCGTGGGCGAATAACCGCTATTAAAATAGTAAGTACCTGCGGTTGTTGCCACAGGGCTAAGGTAGACTGAACCGCTGGTTGTTTGTACGGTGCTCGACGGAATAATCGTGTAAGTTGATTGCAGTGAAGTGCCCGCTGCAGTAAATGTACTGCTGGCCGTTGCCGCATTTATGGTAATGACTTCAGTACCGGTTCCTGGGGTGATGGTCGATCCTGCTGCTATTCCGCTGGCAGAAAGAGTAGGTGATGTAAACCCAGTCGTATAGAAAGCCTGCATGGCTGCCTGTACAGGAAAAACCGGTAACAAATTGACCACACCATTCCCACCACCACAACCGGATAACAGAGCGCCCACAGACAGAGCAACCAGCACTTTTCTTATGTGTAACATCATTTTCCCTGAGTAAATTGCATCAAAGCGTAACACTTTGATTAACTGATCAAACGGTGGTTATTGTATCAGATATGCAGAGCTCAATTTTTGCTCATAAAAAAGCCGTCCCTGATTGAAACAAGAACGGCTTTTCATTTGTTGCTTATATTGCGACGGGTGTTTACTTACCCAACTTGCCGGCCAATTGACCCGACAGCGATCCAAACACAGCACCCAGAATGAAGGAGGCTGATAGAAGGACCACGGGGTTATTAAAGCCCACGGAGGTTAAGTTTGCATTGCTTAAAACGTCAGCCTTTGAAAGCGAATAGGCCACGGTGGCGGCATAGCCGTACACGTTAGCCGGCACCACAGACAGCAGATTCGTTCCGGCTACAATTACTAAGCAGAACACAGTCACCGCTACATACACCGGTGCT
>Ga0214237_1000358_pt1 | contig 14059 bp, 18 predicted proteins | sample TroBogypolimnion_42_FD_153075 | JGI IMG/M metagenome (GOLD analysis project Ga0214237, IMG submission 153075) | Freshwater microbial communities from Trout Bog Lake, WI - 29JUL2008 hypolimnion | ecosystem: Environmental > Aquatic > Freshwater > Lake > Hypolimnion/Profundal zone | place: Trout... | reverse complement strand
TCAAGTTGTGCATCCATTGAGACAGCACGGTTGATTCTATCTTCGTGGTTGCCAAGGAGGATGTGCCTCTCAGGGTTCCATTTACCGTGCCTGGTCTTACGACGATTCGCATTGAAGTCCGTGAGGGCTTGATTAAGTATTCTCCATGCTTCATTGGCTGCTTCTATGTCCTGTTTGTAACGGCGACCCTCCATAGCCTTCTTGCCTTTGTCATACATGGACAAAGACGGCATGTCTGCGTGGTCACCTAAGTGAATAATTTTAATAGGTTTATCGTGGAACTCGTCCACAATGTATTGACCAATCCATTTAAGATGGTCTGTTGGTACTCCAGCCTTAGCCTGAGTATCTGGAATAATTACGTGTGTTGTTGGTGCCTGCAAGGTAATTCTCCTTGTTTAGTCCGCCTTTCAGCATTCTAACACACAAGTTAGCAACAAACAACAATAATGTAATTTATCTTTCTGTTACTGCGTTTGCCACCTCAGCAGGGGTAATCGAGTACAAGTCGGGCCATTGCATTGCTTTGGGGAACCCTCCATACCACAAAGCACCGGCTACTAATCCAGAACAAATCCAAGTACGGGATTTACGTAGACAAATAGCGTCTGGAAGAAAGTTATCAAGGGCACATGAAAGTATGCTAAGATAACTGTATTTCAAGCCCACCTGAGAGCGAGCGAACCTCAACACAAGGTCTCGGTTCGTTGTTCTCGGTAGTTCCACTACCTCGAACGTGCCACCAAAAGCAGATTCATCGAGAGTTAAGTTGTCGGTAATACCTTTAGGTTGCGCTTGAATGAGGTACCACTTACCGTCCACGTATCTATCCAAAATGGCAACGTGATTCCACTTTGAGTATTCTGAGTCGGGCATAAAGTGTTGTGCCCATCTGATACTCTTACCAATAATTCCTTTGGTTGAACAAAATACAAGGTCACCTGGATTCATCTTTTCCCTCTAGGTAATCGACACGTTCTTCTAGTGCCGCTAAATCGTAATCCTGACGCACGTCCGTAATGTCCTCAATGTTTTCGTGACCGTGACGTGTAGCAAAGTAAGTGCTGATGTATGCAGATACAAGACAAAAGCAAACCAGTTGCCAAGTGAAATGACTGACTGCTGTCTTAATGCAGAAGATGTTGGCAAGCCAGTAGCCCACCTCGGTCATGCCTGCAACGTGTGGCCTGCCTCGTGCTTCTGCCTGAACCATAAGCACAGAGAATACGTTGGCAACGCCAAGCGATAAGGCTGCGAGTAATGCTATCTTCATTCTTTGTCCTTTAGTAATTCGTGTATTTCTTGAACCAGAGCATGTGTCTCTAGGTCTAGTTGGTAATCCTTGACCGAGTGTTCGGTGTCTTTCTTTTGCATCTCGTCAGAGATACGGTCTGCTCGCTTGGCTGAGATAAGCAACACTGAACCTTGTAGACCAGCCACCATAGAAAGCACTAGGTTAAGTCTGAAGAATGGCGCAGGGTCAATGCCGAAACCAGCAGACAGAATCCACAGCACCATAGCGGTGCAGAACACAATAAGAAATGTCCAGGTACCCATGCCATGACGCATAAGGTCAGCACACTTTTCTCCAAACGTGCGTTTTTTATTCGTATTCAAGTTCATTAAGGTGGGTTTCAAGTTCTTTAGCGACACGCTTAATGGCTTTCTTGTTTTTTTTCTGCTCGTCAATGATTTCAAAAACTGCTTTCTCGATGCGGTCCACGGCATCCCTCAGTGAACTACCGTGATTTGGCGACAACTCAGATTTCACTTTCTTCCAAACAATACGGCCAACAAAAAAGATAATGGGGAAAACAAATACTGCTAGTACTTGTGCAACGCTGGCAAGGCTATTCCAGTTCATGCGGTCGGAACGGGGTGCGCTGAAGTTGCGTTCAGTTGGTTGGTGTTAAAGCGTAGGTAGGTCTGTGGGAGTCGTCCGTCTTGTGATACGTGACAGTACGAAGGGTCGCCTTCTTGACCGTGGGAAATTGTTAAAGGGTTCTGAGCGTTAGCACCAGACACGTCAACAACAAGCGCTGTGTGCCAGCCAGTTCCAGGACCGTACACGATAACGTCGCCAGGCTGTACCTGAGCAAGTGGAATCTTTGTACCGTGACCCAGCAGTGTGCCGGTGTAGCCTTCGCCGTCATAGCCAAGACCGTTAGGGTCTGGTGCGCCAGCGTGGTTGTAGCAAAGAGTTACGAACGCTGAGCAGTCAGCAAACACAGGCCACTTAATTGGGTTCTGGTTGATGGCTTCCATGCGTTGTCCACCTTCGGTGTAGTGGAACTGCTTGTGATGAGCCGCAAAGTACTTAGCCCAGCCTACAATGTTTTGTCTTACGTCTGTCATATATCTCCTTTTAGAATTACCAAACAAAAACTAAATGTGAAAGGTCGGGCGCTGTTGGCACCGAGTATGTTGTTACACCACTAACGTTAGCAACGGCCTGTACAACGGCAGTTCCCCCCGTTGGTACGGATGCAATTCCAAGTTGTGATAGGGCACCTGATTGAACGTATGTAGCGGCAAGGGTTCCGTCAGCGTTGTATGTTTTAATGTTGTAGGAGTAACCTGGAACTGGAGTCCAAGTTGCTGAATTACCTACAACAAATAAATTTTGTACTGTAACAGCCACGGAACTGCCAGGTGCAATAATTGGAGTTGCTCCTGCTACGTTGGTGCCACTATAATTTTGTCCACCTACAGAACTTTTATAGTTGTTAATTGAAGATGAGGCTATAACGCCAGGAATAATCATTAAACGATGTCTCCAACAACAACCCATCCAAGTCCACCGCTAATAAAAATTGCAGTAGCAACAGAACCAACGGCACGAAGTGAAGGGTGGTTTGTCGTAGCACCAGTCGAAAGTACTGTAGCACCACCAGAGCCCTGAATAGATACTGCTGCGTTAGCACGAACAATGGTTACGTTTTGACCAGGGTTTGTAAATGACGAAGGTAACGTTATGGTACAAGCGGTGCTGTTGGACATGTAAATAATATTGTTACAGTCAGATTCAACAACGTTGTATGTTGTTCCCGTTTGGGTGTTGATGTTGTAAGTAACGTTTCCGGCAGGAACGGTAAGAGTAATGCCACCAGCCTGGAAAGCACCAATAAGAGTGTCACCGCTAAGGTTGTGAACGTGGTCAGCAGAAGCAGCAAACTTGCTAGCACCTGTGTTAGATGTTCCACCAATGATAATGTCTTGTGCCGCAGTGGTTGTTCCTGTGTGTGAAAGCACGTTAGGAACCAATGACTGAACAGCAGCCTGGGCTTCAGCGGCCTCTGTAGCGGTCCATACGACCACGAATGTAGAAGATGCAGGGTGAGCTAGGGTTGTGTTAAAAGCGGTTTCTCCACCGTAGTTGCGCTGAACAATGGTGAACGTACCAGCGTTGTACGTACAAAGTATCTTTTCTTCGTTAGCAGTACCGTACTCAACGGCTACACAGATAGCACCACTAATGGTTGTGCTTCCTGAAACAACGTCAGTCCAAGGGCTAAGCGATGTACTGGAGGTGAACGTAGCGCTTGTAGAAGTAATCGGAACGGCAAGCGTACCGGCTACGGAGTCAGCAACGTATGAACGGTTTGGGTAACTTAAAGCCATGTTATAATTGTACCTTTTCTAAAATAGTGCCAGCGTTACAGAATCTGCTGGACTGGTGTGTAAACGTAGGGGCTAACAGTCTTAAATGTGATTACACAGTCACCTTCAAAACCGTTTTCGTAATTGTCACGACGCTTGTGTGGTAGCCAGTCAAGTGATTCAATAACACCAGTGACCGACAATGGACCTTCTTGGTACGTAAGAATCTCTTGGTTCTGACGACGGTTTTCTAACCAAATAAAGTTGTCGTATGGGTCAACAAATGTTTCCATACCATCAACAACGGCAACAGAAAACAACTGAACAACAACCATGATGGCCGTACCAGAAACCGCAGCAGGCCACGCCTTAAGTGTCCAACGGTGAAGAATAGGTGTGTACCCACGGTTGGGATAGTCAGAGATAAGTGTTAGGCTGACAGAGAATTGTTCAGCGTGGTAGTTGGGTACTGGGAATTCACTAACAGAAGTGTCACCGTTTTGTGGGTATGAAGGTAGTACCTGTAAACCAGCAGCGTCAGAGTCGTTGGGGTCAATGTCAATGAACGCTTGTATGCCAGTTCCTTTAGATGCTGGAGCAATGGCACCATAGTCAAAGTACACAGGAATCTTTTTGTCAGGAATACCGTAGTCAAAGATTCCAGAAGTAATATTTCCTGAAGGTACATACTGGTAAACGATTGGGTTTCCACCTTCGTTTTGTGCAGAAGGTCCCCAGATTCCAGAACCACCAATAGCCATAATTGGCGTATTGAAGTATGGGTCCCAGTCAAGTGAGTTAATAATGTTGCTTGCACCTGGAACTCTGTTAACCATAATGTCTGATGCGTACGCAGGAGCAAGAGGGTCACCAGCAATAAAGTTTTGAAGGTCTAACTTACCAAGACCAGTGCTTTGGTCGTCGTAATTGTTCCAAGCAAACCATACGTAACGTCCGTCACCAACAATAGCCGTAACTGGCTGTGTCACTGGTTGAAGAATGTTAGGAATAAGTGGGCCAGCCTTAAGGTCACCAGTAGCAGTAGCAGTAGGGTCGTAAATACTTAGCGTTTGAGCCATACGAATACCACGGTTGGTACCAATAAAGATAAAGTTAAGGTACGACTTAATGCACGTTGGGTATTCGTCAGGCGACATAGGCAACGCTTGAATTGGTGTGTTTAAAGTGAACGGCTGAACAAGGTTGCTGCTTGTTATTGTTGTAAAACCAGTGGCGCTAGTTGTTGAAGCACCGGCAAGGTTAGAACGGTAAATACATCCTGAGTAATTTTTACCCGAAGCCGAGTTAACATAACCACTAATGTAAACCTGTGTTTCTCCACCGGCCACGTCAGACCAAATCCAATTAGGGTTTTCGTGGGTGTACAACATGTCTGGTACTTCTGAACTTATAACAGTTCCACCTGAACCAATGTAGCAATATGATGCCGGAACGGTCATGGTAAACGTAGTTGGTGAAGGAGTTGCAAGCACTGACCAAGAGGAATTAAATCCATACGGACCAGTGCCAGCAATGTTACCGCCAACAGCGTTTGCCGAAGAAAGAACGATTCCTGATTCTGCGCAGTTGTAAGTAAACACGGTGTTACTGGTTACAGATGCAACAGTCAAATTCGTTCCGTTAAATGAAGCGTGTGCATTACCACTAATGGCAATGGTTTCACCAACAGACAAACCATGATTACCAGTTGTGGTAACAGTTGCAACACCATTTGCTGATGTTATGCCTGTTGTTGCAGATATAACGGCGTTAGTTGTGCTACCTGAAATAGTAATTGGCTGACCTTGTGCCAAATAATGAGGCTGAGTAGTAGTAACGGTTGCGGTAGTTCCTGATACAACAATGCTTGTAATAGTTTCCGATACATCTGCAATGCTTGGAATAGCACCAAAGGCAGGGAACTGTGTAGCGTTGCGTGGTTGAAAAGCATACAAGCGACTTTTACGAGAAGCAATTAACTGGTCGTTAGCCCAGCGAACCATGTCGTATCCATTAGTGAAGGCAGAACTTACATCGTTTGATGCGTAAAGTTGGAAAACAGAACTTTGACCTATGTTACAGAACCAGATACCTGTGTCTGCAGCGATGTATGCGTAAAGGTCATTTGTTGCTAAAGAGTAAATGGCAGATGGCGCAGTAATAGCGGTAGGTGTATTTGCTGCATACGTTGTTGTGTCAAACGTACAAGTTGTTGCCGCACCCCACTCAGTTAATCTTCCACCGCCATCTCTACCGGTAGGCATAGAATTAACAAAAGAAACCGTAGCGCCATTAACGTATACAACGTAATCGTTGCAACGACTCATCATTAGGTTGTTGTTAACGCTACCAATGCTGTCTTTACGAAATGTGTCGGGAAGAAGTGTCGCCTGAAGTGGAAACGAAAATACGTCTACACCTTTTGATTGGTAGAAACGTGTCTCTTGGCTGTCACTCTTACGGTCAAGGTATTGCTGACCAGCACCCATTGACCATTCGGTTTGTTCACGTCGCCATAGACCCTCAGTATTAACTGTGCCCTGTCCGGCGATGTTGGTCATCATGATTGATTGACGCTGTGCAGGAATAGTCTTGTGACGGAACGCTTCACGGCGGTACGGTTCAAAAGAAGTGTCAATAGCAAACTGACGACTGCCGTTAGTAGACGACGTTAAAGAGATTGCATACGGCCCTAGATTGCCGTTACCGGCACTTGAAGGGGTAGCGGTAGGTGTGGTGTAACCAAGAAAAGCATCTTCTTCATTAAAAAATGTAAAGACAACACCAGAGAAAGTACCAGTGGCGTTAATAAATTCTGTTCCAGAAGATGCCGATGTGGTTGATGCGCTAATAGATATAACGCTTCCAACAATGTTAGTAATTGTGGTGCCGTTAGGAATACCATTACCTGAAAGACCCATGCCAATGGCAAGGTTGTATGTCGTGTAGTCAACGGTAATGCTAGTAGAAGCGTTAGTAAAATGTCCCTTAAATTGGTAAGTAGGAACCTCACTAACTGTAATAACGCCGTTACCAACAGACAGTACGGTTGCAGGGGTGTAGTTGGTTATTCCAAATGGTCCGTAAACCAGCATGCCAACTTTAATGCCAGCAGTGCTGCTTACAGAAGTAATTACATCGGAACCTGCGGTAAGTGTTCCAGTAAAGGACGTGGCCGGAATTGACGCATCGTTCTGGTCTGAGTTACCAAAGGTGGTACTGAAATCTCCGGCCATTACCAGCCCCTAATGCGAGTGTACTGACGAGTCAGACGGTCTGCTTCCTCATTGATTCTTTGAGCACGGCGCATAATAAGAGCATTGACAGAGTTAGATACGGAACCAGCAGGTACGTCAGTTGCTTTACGTGGGTCAGGTTGTGATTCCATAAAGTTACGTGAGATTTCACGGGGAAGCGTAAGGTCAATTTCTGCACCAAGAACAGGAATGTCAATCATGGTTGGTGTAAGGTTTGCTACGGTCTGGTTTGAGTAAGCGTTGTAAACGCTAGGAGTAGCACCAGTAGGGAAATAACCATTGTGAGGTGGGGCTTCATCGTTAGAACCTGGTGTTTGCAGAACAGAGTCAGCAGGGTCAACCAGTTTAATAAATGGTGCCGAGTACATAACGTAAATAGGAAGTCCAGGCCAACCCGATTCGTACAGTACTAAACCTTTGCCAGATGGGAATACTGGGTCAGGAATACCACGCAATACTTTCCATTTCTTAATAGCAGGAAAGGTACGGTATGGTGGGGCAATGCGGTAACGCACTTCAAGAATGTCAATGAAGTCGTCAGGTAGTGCTCCAAGGTCGTAACCAGCAAATACTGGGTTGTACGTAAGAGTGGCAACGCCTACACGGAACAAACCGTTGGTAGGAGAACTGAGTGAACGAAGGTCGTCGTTAATAGCCACACCGATGTCGTAGCGACTGTAGCGTGGGTTAATGTAAGCAATCTCTTTGTTGTTGTGGTCGGTCTGCCTTGAACCGTAGTAGCCACGGATAACCGTTGCTGTATTGGTAGCAGCGTTCCAGCCAGTAACGTACATGAGTTCCATCTCAACAGCCAGGATTACCCCAGGAGCAATACCGTTAGCCTGAGCACCAATAAGGGTTACATCAGTGTCGTCTGCGTCTAGTTCTTGGTCAATCTGAACTGCACGCTCACGAATACCACCCATAACACGGCGGTATACCTTTTCGATTAGGTCGCCAAAAGACGTGCCGTTACCGACACTACTGGAGCCACCTACGGTTACAACTGAACCGCCTACTGTGGTAATACTTGCCATGTTGTTCCTTTGATTAGTTAGTTGGTGCAGGTGGTGTAACGAAGTTGTCGTCAACCCACTTGTCAGCGAACGCTTGAGCCGTGGCTTCGTCTGACCAGTCTCCACCGTTGAGGTCGTGAGGCTGATGCCAAAACGGTTCGTTAGTTGGGTATGGGCTTGTGACGTTCCATGCGTTGATAGTGAAAGGTGCGGTTGTGTCCACCGAGTAACTGAGAGTCCAGCCTTCGTGTGTTGTAACTGTCTTTGCCCCTGCTGGGATTGTTGTTGGGTACATAATTTTCTCCTTAGTAGATTGTTGTTGGTCCTGCGTAGATGCCGAAGTTTACAGGAAATGATAATGATGGTGTAAAGTACGCACCGAAGGTTGTTGTAGTTGAAACTGCAACGTAGGTTGGATTTGTTCCAACAAGTCCGTAGGCGACGCCATACCAGTAAGAAGAACCAGAATTATTTGGCATTATGGATGCAGTCCAAGTAGTTCCGTTAGTGCTATACGCACCGCCGTTTGTTGGGCCATTAGCAACTGCAACAAAGTAACCGTTGCCGTAAGTAACGGCAGACCAGTTAGAAGCAGTTGGCATAGTGCTAGCAGTCCAAGAAGTTCCGTTAGTGCTGTACGCACCGGCGGTTGTTGAATTAGCAACCGCAACAAAGTACCCGTTACCGTAAGTAACTGATGTCCAGTTAGAAGAACTTGGCATTGTACGGGCAGTCCATGTTGTGCCGTTGGTTGACGATGCTGCGGCGGTTGTGCCGGTTGCCATTGCAACGAAGTTGCCATTACCGTAGCCAACGGTTTTCCAAATAGAAGAACTTGGCATTGTGTTGGCAGTCCATGTTGTTGCATTTGTAGAGTATGCACCGGCGGTTGTGCTACCGCCCTGAACAGCAACATAGGTTGGGGTTGCGCTAACGAGTCCATAGGCAACGCCATTCCAAGCAGTACTACTTGGCATTGAAAAATTAGTCCAAGTGGTTCCGTTTGTTGAATATGCACTTACGGTACTTGCGTTTGCAATTGCAATGAAGTATCCGTTTCCGTAGGTGATGCTAACGTAAATCTTACTTGTCATTGTAAAAGTATTCCAAGTTATGCCGTCTGTAGAGTATGCACCGGTAGCCCCATTAGGAACCGCAATAAAATAGTTATTACCGTAAGCGACGGCTTGATATGTAGAAGACGGCATTGTAGATGCAGCGAATGGAGATGGCCCACCAGAGCCAGCCACAACAGTAACGCTGGTGCTTGCACCAAAAGCACTTGTAGTAACAATACTTCCAACCGGAACCGTGTATGCAGTTCCACCAATCGTAATTGTAGTTCCATTTTTGTTCGTAGACGTAAGATACGCAATACCACCGTTGCCGTTTACTGTCGTGGTGTAGGTAGTAGCACTTGTAAGGCTTCCGTCAAGGATTACGCTTGAAGCGTTGACCGGCAGAACGGTGCTGTTTGATAGCGGTAAGTTTGACGCTGGAAATGTTGACTGACCCATAATTACGCCCTAACCGTTGCACCGTTGTAGATGCCGAAGGCGACTGGCAGTGTAGAAGCAGAAATGCTTACGCTAGTTGAGCCAGTAATAGCCGGTGTGTAAACCGTTGAACCTGGAGAAACCGTAAAAGGCGAACCGGTAACCCCAGTTAAAGTGAACGTAATCGAACTTGCACCGTTGGCATATAAAGCCCAGGGTGCGCCAGTTCCAATAACTGTTGTTGCGTATGGGCTTGAGTTAATCAACTGTCCGTCTAGCAGAACGCTAGAAGCGTTAGCCGGTGGTTGCGAACTGCAACTTGGTGATGGAAACAGTGATTGACCCATTAGAGGATTACTACTCCGCTGATGTGTGCGTTGATTGCCGATGCAGTACCAGCACCACCAGTAATGGCGTTAGAAGTTCCCGAAAGAACTTGCTTAACGTCAAAGAAGGCTGTGGAGTTGGCTGGAACGGTAACAGCGCTAAGAATCGGCACGGCTGTTGAACCAGTCTGCAAGTTAATAGTTGTTGTAGCAGCAGCAGTTGTGATGTTGGTCAAAGCAATGTTAGTAACGATTGCTGTTCCCGACGATGCACCTGCGTACAACTGTGTAGTGGTTGTAGTCGTGAGTGTTCCACGATACATAAGTGTTGGTGTCGTTGCCATTAGTAGGCCCCCATTATTGTCATAGTTTGATAATCATCTGTTTGCATAGCACCAGAACCATTGGTTGCTGTTACTGTGCTACTTATTGTAATACCACCGGTAAAGGTATTAGCCCCTGACCAAGTGTTTGTTCCTGAAAGAGAAACTCCACTAGGAGCAACCCATGATGCTGTCGTACCGTTAGAGGTAAGAACTGTGTTGTTGGCTCCAATGGCCAACGGAGTGTAAACCGAAGTTGAAGAAGCCAGTGGAATAGAACCAACAGCCGGAGCAGTTGAGGTGTTAAGTCCACCGTTGGTTACTCCAAGGGTTCCTTGTGAGTTAGCCAAAGCATTAGTGTCGATGCAGTACCAAACCGTACCGACAAACACTACCTGCAACGCTACGTTGGCATTAACCGTTATGGAACCGGTTGTACCAAATAGGTTAATTGTGTTACCAGAACCAGCGGCAAGTGTTACCGAAGTTGAGGCAAGGTTAATAATCGTGTTGATTGTACCGACTGTTGGGGTAACTGGCAAGGTAAATGTAACACCAGTAGAAGAACCAGTTGCGATGGTTGCTTCACCAGCAGTGACCGTGGCTGAACCAGTTGCCGTAGCACGAGTCTGAGCGTTAGCCAAGTTAGAGGCAAGTGTGACGGCGTTAGTAGTAAGACCAACTCCCTGAACACCAGATACCTTTGGCGCTGTAGCGCTTGAACCAGAACCAGCAAGGTCGCCAGCAAGTTGTACAATACCGAGTACTGATGACGTTGCGCTAGCAGTTGCTACACCAGATGTACCTTGGAATCCTTGGTATCCTTGAGGACCTTGAGCACCGGCAGAACCTTGTGCACCATTGCTACCAGCGGTTCCTTGAGAACCCTGTGCGCCCTGTGCACCGTTGGTACCATTTGTACCAGCAGCCCCTTGTGCACCTGTTGCACCTTGTGTACCAGTTGCTCCTTGTGTACCTGCGGAACCCGTAGAACCCTGTGGCCCTTGTGTACCGTTAGAACCGTTAGAACCTTGTGTACCTTGGTATCCTTGAAAACCCTGAGCACCTGTAGAACCAGCGGCACCTGTAGCACCTTGGTATCCCTGGTATCCCTGGAATCCTTGATTGCCCTGTGTGCCCTGTGTACCTTGTGGTCCCGTTGCACCCTGAGCACCAGTAAGTCCAGACGAAGCAACCATGGAAATGTTGATGTTGACTGATGGTGTGGCTGGGCGTGTTGGTGAAGAACCAGCAGTAAGTGGTATTAATGAAACAGATGTGTCAGATGATGACCAGTAAAATTGAACGTAATCATTAGCGGCAAGTGGGAATAGGTATGTGTCCTGCTGTGCCTGGGTACCCGTACCACTAAATGTAAAGACAATGTTTGTCTGTGTTAATGCAGAACCGTTCTTTGAAAGCCAAAGGTTTACAGTACTTGAACCACCGCCTGAACGTGTGAACTGACCTAAGAATTCAATAAGGTATGTACCAGCGTATGAAACAACAAACTGATTACCGTAAGCAACGTTTACACCAAACTCAGTTTCAAGTGTGTTGCATGAAACAACGTTGGCTGTGGTAGCCCCACCGTTGGTCTGTGTTGTGGTGTCGTAGAATGAACCGTAAATGGCGTTAGTTCCACCAGGTCCTTGTGGTCCTGTGTATCCTTGAAAACCTTGATAGCCTTGGTACCCTTGACTACCCTGTACGCCTTGAGAACCTTGTGCGCCTGTAACAGATACACCTTGGTAACCTTGATTACCTTGGTAGCCTTGTACGCCTTGGAAACCTTGAGCACCAGTATTACCAGTGTTACCCTGAGCACCTGTGGCTCCAGTTGAACCTGTTACACCCTGATTGCCTTGTGTACCTTGATAACCTTGATTGCCTTGAGTTCCCTGAGTACCTTGAACGCCTTGCGCTCCAGTAGAACCTTGTGTTCCTTGATTACCAATAACACCTTGAGCACCCTGTGAACCTGTAATTCCTTGGACACCCTGTGTTCCCTGTGGTCCGGTTAGACCTTGATATCCCTGTGGCCCTACAACTGTTGAAGGTAGACCTTGGTATCCCTGTGCACCTTGTACACCGTTAAAACCCTGGAAACCCTGAAAACCTTGAGTACCTTGGTACCCTTGTGGACCTTGGCTAAGAATAAGTGAGTCGTCGTATGACCAGTAGTACTGAGCAGTTGTTGAGCCTACTGGGTAGAGAACACCAATGTAGTAAGCGTCACGACTTGTTACGGCAATTTGCCACTGACCGTTACCACCGTATGATGTACCTGAGTAAACAATTGCGCCGGTTGAGTCGGTGTTAAAAGCGTTAGTTCCTAATACAGCCGTTGCTGGTGGTGTGTCACCTGCGGCTGGTGGAGCAGTAAAGAGAGAGGCATCGTAAGCCGTAATCAAAGCGCCATTAAGAAAACCAGAAGGACCTGATACTGTTCCAGAAAGGTTATATGTGGTCATAGTACTGATTCGCCCCTATTGATAGCGCCCTGTGTTTCATCTAAGCGCTTACCAAGTTTGGTGTCGCCCTTAAGTGTTGTTCCTGTTTCAATCTCCCATTTCGATACAGCACGGGACTCTAAAGCCGCCGCACCTTTTACCGACTTGGGTTGTGTTCCATCTTTGCGTAGTCGCTTGTAAGCGGCCACGTCTTTGTGCATTGCTTTTGTATCCATGTCGATAACACCAGCATTAGAACGTGTAGGCATAGCAGAGGCAGCAAAGCCAATAGACGCAGCCTTGCACCCAAAGCAGTTCTCTGGGTGTAGTCCAACGTTGTGTGGTGTTGCGGTCATGAAATCAAATCTCCGTATCCAGCAGCCGTAAGAGCCACTGCTTCTGCGTCTGTAACGTAACAAACTTCTTGATACACTTTAGCAATCCAAGGATTCTGAGCAACTGTAGTTACCGTTGGAACCGGCGGTGATACTTCATAGTTAATGTAGTACGACGTTGAGAACGGTGCCGATGGGTCCCATGGGTTATACGGGTAAGGAATGTTTGTGTTAGAGTTCTCCGGCGTAGCCGTGTCCTGTACAAACGTTCCGTCCGATAACGCAAAGACCATCACATAACGTGCTCGGTTCTTGTAGTAACGAAACAACCTATTTGCCAGACCTCGTGAGTCAGGCAAGATAGGCGGGTTGTCATAGACCTTGGGTGGCGTAAATGTAGCCACTCAGAACCTACTTCTTGCGTCCGTTAGCCCCAATGCGAGCAGCGTCAAGGGCATCACCCATACGAGCGCCACCAGTTGTCTGGTACTCAGCACCTTCGGTAACTGCTTCTCCAACAGGCAAGTTCACACGGTCATTACCGTGAAGGCTCTGCTCAAGCAAAGTGGTAGGACGCATGTCAACGACAAACCCGTCCTTCTTCTTGTCTACACTGTAGGCTTCGTCAAAACGACTTGGCATTAGATTTCTCCGTAAGTTTTAAAGCCCTCAACAGGAGGAGCGTCTGTTGCTGGAGCGTGCTCCAACTTAATAATATCCTCAAGCACAACTGCCTCTTTAACGCCACGAGCAGTGTTTGTTTCAACACCACGCATGCCCTTCTTAGAGTCAACACCACGCTCTACAGCGGTAGTGTCCATTGTGCCACGGAATGATTCCATGTCAACCGTTGGAAATGATGAACGTGATTCCATTATTTTAATGCTCCATATCCGTAACCGCCTACTACTCCACCAGTTTTTGTGTCACGTGTTTGAATTTGTGGTTTTCCATCTCCGCCAGTTACAAGTTCAGAACGTAATCCGCCCTTTGAGCCAGCGATTACTTGTCCAGTTCTTGTGTCACGTGTTTGCATTTGTGTTTTTCCATCTACATTTACAGCATCAGTATGGTATGGGCGTGGTGGTGTATTTATGTGGTTTTGCATTACAGGACCAGCATTAGGTGCGTGTGATACGCCTTGATGGTTCATTGTTTGCAATTGGTCACCAGCGTGGTTTTCTGAACCACGAGCATACGTTGAAACTTTGTGTGCTGCAGATGCAACATCAGCGGCAACACGTGAAATTCCA
>Ga0214237_1000357_pt1 | contig 14097 bp, 15 predicted proteins | sample TroBogypolimnion_42_FD_153075 | JGI IMG/M metagenome (GOLD analysis project Ga0214237, IMG submission 153075) | Freshwater microbial communities from Trout Bog Lake, WI - 29JUL2008 hypolimnion | ecosystem: Environmental > Aquatic > Freshwater > Lake > Hypolimnion/Profundal zone | place: Trout... | reverse complement strand
ACTTGAAACCGCCACATCGCCAGGTGTAGGTGCTGTTAGTTTGTTGGGTGCTGTTACGGGGTATCAATCTTTTTTATCAGGGATTGGTAATGGCAATACTACATATTACACAATAGCTGATCAATCTGGAGCTAATTGGGAAGTTGGGGTAGGTACATATGCTTCTACAGGCAGCGTTTTAACTCGTACAACCCCAATAGCAGGAAGTGCAACTACTCCAGTTAACTTCTCTACCGGTACACAGAATGTGTTCTGTGACTATACCGCTTCTACAGCAGTGCTGGCATCTAATAATCCCGGTACATCAGGTCAAGTACTAACATCTGGGGGTATAGGGGTTGCTCCCTCTTGGGCAGCGATTGCCAATACTGGTGTATTAAGCTTCTCAGCAGGCACAACTGGACTTACACCTAGCACAGCTACTACTGGTGCGATTACTGTTGCAGGTGTTTTAAATGCCGCAAACGGTGGAACTGGTGAAGCAGGAACTCTAACTGGTATTTTGTATGGTAATGGAACATCCGCTCATACAGTTGCTACAACCGCTCAAGTATTGTCATTGATTGGAACATTGCCTGTAGCTAATGGCGGTACAGGGGTAACAACTTCAACAGGTTCAGGTTCAGTAGTATTAAGTGCCGCACCATCATTGACAGGCGCAGTAACGATTGGCACAACTTCAGATACAGGCACTATTACTGTTGGTCAATCTACCGTAAGCCAAACAATTAACATTAGTAATGGTGCTACAGCATCAGGTTCTACTAAAACTGTAAACATTGGAACAGGCGGTTTAACTGGTTCTACAACCACAATGGCTATTGGTTCAACCTTTAGCACAACAGTTGCGGCAAATGGAACATGGTCATTTAGCACGCCTTTAGTTGCAACTAATATGGTTCAAGCAACCACATCAACAAGTGGGTATTTAACTTCTACCGATTGGAACACTTTCAATGGTAAGCAAGCAGCGGGTTCATATGTAACAGTTGGTGGCGCATTAGGTACTCCTTCAAGTGGTACTTTAACAAACTGTACGTTCCCAACACTAAACCAAAATACAACAGGTAATGCGGCAACAGCTACTAATGCGGCAAACGCAAGTGGAAATAATTTTTTTACTGCTGGTATCGGAGTTGGCGTAGAAAATGATATTGGCGTAGCTTGTAATGGGCAAAATTCAGCGTATTTATATAATAACGCATCGGCTTGGGGGTTATATTCAGGAAGCGGAGGTTCAATAATATCGTGGCAACGCGCTTCATCTCTCATTAATATGGGTGGCGCGGTAGCCGTTAGTGGTGCAATTACAGCTACATCATATACGGGAGCAGGAACAGGTCTAACAGGTACTGCCTCAAGCCTGTCAATCGGGGGCAATGCTGCAAACGTAACAGGTATTGTTGCTCAAGCTAATGGCGGTACTGGGGTAACAGCAAGTGGAGTATGTAGGGCTTGGGTGAATTTTAATGGAATTACAACAATAACAATATATGCCTCATTCAATATTAGTTCTGTGGTTAGAAATGCGACAGGTAATTATACAATAAACTTTACAACAGCTATGGCTGATGGTAATTACTGTATTGTTGGTGGTCCATCCCCAGCGTACGCAAATAATTGGACAGCGTCGCTTGTAAATTTATCCGTTACTGGTGGCGGTTCATGGGGACAACTTCCAAGCAACAAAACATCAAGTTCAGTATCTATTTTTACAGGTAATTCATCTTTGGCTGGGCTTCAAGATATGGCAAATGTATCACTTTCATTTTTCAGATAGGATAAATAATGCAAGTAATTATACATACAAACGATAATGGCAATGTTTCAGTTACTTATCCAACAGGTGAAATTAGCATAGAAGAAGTATTAGCTAAAGACTGTCCTGACCATGCAATTATTGTTGATAGCTCAGAACTACCAGAAGAACATAATGATTTCTTTAACGCATGGGAATTAGTAGATGGTAAAGTAGTGGTCAATTTAGATAAAGCTAAACTACTTACTAAAGACCGATTACGCATAGAACGTACACCACTAATGCTAGTACAAGACATTGCCTACTCACGAGCTACTGAAACAAGTGCAGACACTACAGCCATTGTTGCTGAGAAGAATAGACTAAGAGATATTACTAAGTTAGTAGATACAGTAGCTACATTAGAAGAATTAAAAGCCTTAACCGCTAAGATACAAGCACTATGAAATACCTTAGATGGCTTCTCTGCTATCCATTCTCTGTAGCCTTAACTTTGGCTACTTGGTTTTTGTCACCTATCCTAGCCTTACCTATTTTTGTAACAGTAATAAATGGTAGAGAGTGGCTGATTAAACCTTTGCGTTGGTTTCAAACTTTTGATGCACCATTAGATGAAGGTCATTTCGGTGGATACTTCACTACAACTAGCCCTTATCTATATCGTATGTTTTGGTTAGTGCGTAACCCTGCTTATGGCTTTGGTCAATATTTATTTGGCATCAACCCTGCACAGAAAGAAGTAGTTATTGGCTCTATCACTAAGTGGGATACTGGGGTTGATAACTGGGAGTATACAGACTGGGGCAATGCGTTTAACTTTAGGGCGCAATGGTTCTTTACTGCCAAGTGGTTTATCCGTATTAACATTGGTTGGAAAGCTCATGCAGGATTTAGTAGATTAATGCTTACTACTCATATAACTCCAAGAAAATGGAATAAATAAATGTTTGGCTTTCAACCTTTTTCAGTTAAATCAATATCAGGAAATAATAGTGTAGGTATAGTTACGTTTTTAGTAACAATATCAGAAAGTGGAATCGCAATAGAAGTAATTTCAGTTGTTTCAATTGATGCGGCAAATATAACTGAAATTGGAAATGCGATAGATATAGTATCAGAAACAATGTCAGCTCCAATTTTAATTTCTGAAGCTGGTAATGCCGTAGATGTTGTTTCAGAAATTATGAACGCACCTGTTACGATAGCTGAAACTGGAAATGCTGTAGATGTAGTTGCTGAAAATTCGGTAGATGCTGTTACGATAAATGAAAATGTAAATTTAACTGATAGTCAATCAGAAACGATGTCGGCTGGTGTTGCTATAGCAGAAAATGGCAATGCAGTAGATATAGTTAGCGAAACAATGTCAGCACCAGTTACACAATCTGAAACTGGTAACGCTCAAGATGCTATTAGTGAAAACATGACAGCTTCAGCAACTATTGTCGAAGCTGGAAGCGCAAATGATACTGTTAGCGAAAATTCTGTAGATGCAATCACTATTACGGAAACTGGAAACGCAGTAGATACGCAATCTGAAACAATGAGTTCACCAACTTCAATAAATGAAGCTGGAAATGCTCAAGATGTAATATCAGAATTAATGACTGCACCTGTAAGCATAGTAGAATTAGGAAATATGATTGATGTTGTAAGCGAAAATGCTGTTGATGCTGTTACGATAAATGAAAGTGGTAATGCACAATCAACGCAATCTGAAAATGCGATAGATGCAGTTACAATAATAGAATCAGGTAATGCTCAAGATACACAATCTGAATCTATGAGTGCTGGCGTTATAATAAATGAAAGTGGTAATGCTCAATCGGTACAGTCAGAAAATATGACTGCCCAAGCTAATATTGCTGAAATTGGTAATGCAGTTGATGTGGTATCACAAAACTTAACTGCTTATATAGTAGTAAATGAAATAGGTAATGCTCAAAATAGCCAATCAGAAACGATGGCGGCATTATTAGCAATTATTGAATCAGGTACGGCTTCTGATACTGTTATAGAGCAAATGACCGCTTATGTGCATCAGCAAGAATCAGGCAATGCAATTGATACACAATCAGAAAAAATGGTTGCGGCAGTAAATGTAGTAGAATCTGAATTAAGTACTGATATTGTTAATGTAATAATGACCGCTTCAGTTTCAATTCAAGAAGCGGTTGAAGCACAAGATTCGACTAGCGCAACAACTTATGTCATAGTTGTCGTTGCTGAACAAGGTGATGCAGTAGATGTTTACTTTTGCGCTCCAATATTCCAAAGCTCAGAAGTAGTGTGGCACGTTTTACCACGAGCAACAAATTGGCAAGTAGAACAACGTAATAATTATTGGGATGTTTTACCTAGAGCAGATTATTGGAAAGTAAATGAATAATTACATCTTAGAAAAAAGAACGACAGAAATTATTGCATATAATATTGATTGTACGCATATCCTTGATACTTTAGAAGTTATTACATCAATCACTTCTATTACATCAGACCAAACAGGATTAGTATTTCAAAGTCCAGCAATTAATTCTGTACCTGTTGTATTCCCTGACGGAGTTACTGCCGATATTGGGAAAGTAATTTCAGTTCACATTTCTGCTGGTACAATTCCTACAGGTGCAATAAACCAAATTTATACCATCAGACCAATATTTGTAACTTCTGAAGGTAATACTAGAGAATCAACAGTTTTACTTAATGTAACAAACATACCATTCCAACAAGGTAGGGTAATTTAATGCCACTTCAATCAGGTTCAAGCAAAGAAGTTATTTCAGCTAATGTAGCTGAATTGATTAAAGCTGGTCATAAACGTGACCAAGCTGTTGCTATTGCATATCAAAATGCTAGAAAATCTCATGTTGCTGATGATGCAGACAATGACCATGAAAGAGATTTAACTGAAGAACCTGATTCTAAAATCGTCGCTTTTATTGTCTATACAAATGATGACAAGATATTATGGATGCGTAGAACTAAAGATAATTCATGGGATTTCCCCGGTGGTCATGTAGAAGAAGGCGAATCCCCGATAGAAGGTGCTATTCGTGAATCTCGTGAAGAATGTGGACACGTTCCAGCAACGGGATTACATCTTATCTATGATGAAGGTAAAGTAAATCTATTCGGGTGTAATGATGGCGAGTTTACACCTGATTTAAATGAGGAGCATGATGCTTTTGTATGGGCAACCATAGAAAATGCACCTGACCCAATATTTCACAAAGTTTCGAAAGATGCGGAAGAAATTGCGGAAAAAGCTGAATCGCACGCTAGTGCAATGGATAAAAGAGAATATGATACAAATGGATGGTTTGAAGTTAAAGATAACCCATTATCCAAAGTAGGTGTATTTCCATATTCAGGTCGTTCAATTTCACCTGATTGTGATGCTGACAGAATTTATAATGTTTACAGACCAGCCGAAGAATTATCAACAGAAGATTGTATTGATTCATTTAAATTATTACCCTGGATTGATAATCATGTAATGTTAGGTAGTGAGGATGAAGGTTTAACTCCTGCTGAAGACAAAGGAATTCAAGGTGTAATCGGAGAAGATGTTTTCTTTGATGGCGAGTATTTAAAAGGTAATATTAAAGTATTTTCCGAAGCAATGACTAATCTCATTGCTAACGGTAAAAAAGAATTGTCCTGCGGTTATCGTTGTAAATATGAATATGCTCCTGCAAGTTTCAATGGCGAAGCGTATGATTACATACAACGTGAAATTCGTGGCAATCATCTAGCCTTAGTCGAGAAAGGTCGCATGGGTTCGGATGTAGCAGTTTTAGACCATTTCACTTTTACAGTAGATAACAAGGAGCTTTTCATGGCTGAAGAAAATAAAGAAGTAGGTGGCGAGAAACCTGCTATGTCTTTAGAGGATGTTCATTCATTCGTTAAAGATGTGATGCCGAAATTGGCAAAAATTCAAGAATTATTAGAAATGCACAAAGGCGGCGGCGAAGAAGAAGCGGTTGCTGATGATGAAGATATGGAAAAACCTGACGGTGATGAAGACAAACCGGGCGAAGTTAAAGATGAAGAATCTGACCCAATCGTTCAAGGCGGAGCTAAATCAGAACCAAAAGAAGGTGAACGTGGTGCTGGTATGGATGCGGCGGCTATTATCAAACGAGTTCATAAAGACTTAGCTGATAAAACAAAACTATATGACAAACTATCAAAACATATCGGCGCATTTGACCACGCTGAAATGGATTTAAACACGATGGCTAAGTATGGTATTAAGAAACTTGGTTTAGATGCTCCTAAAGATGCTCGTGTAACATTCTTGGGTGCTTATCTCGAAGGTAAAGGCGCATCTAGCGTAGCTCACGGTATGGATAATGCTGTTAGTTTCCGCAAAGGTAATTTTGTTCAACGATTCTTAGAAAAAGGTAAATAATCATGACTACTGCTAGTTTTCAAGCTACCGTCAATGTTAATCTTGGCTTTGGTATTCCGGGCGAGTTAATTGTAGATGGTCCACAACGTGTCGATTCATTGGCACTAGATGTAAATGGGGGTACTATTGGTTTAGCTTTTACTAAATCTAATACTACTAACGTAGCTTCACAAGGGGGCGTTGTTGGTACAGGCGTTTTATTCGCTGGTATTTTAGTTAATCCTAAAGTATATGCTTCTTACGGTGCTGTTGGTGGCAATCCACTTGACCCTACATTGTTCTTACCTGCTTACAATCAAGGTGAGTTCTTAACAATGGGTACTATCTGCGTTACTGTTGTTGGTGCGTGTAATATTGGTGACTTGGTTCAATACAACACCACTACTGGCGTTCTTTCAACTGTAGCACCGGGTGCTTCTGCAACTACTGGTAATGCGTTAATTCCAAATTGCGTAGTGTGGAATTATCCACAAACTGCAACTGGTTTAACAGCTATCCGTATTACTGACTAAGGATATAAATTATGAAATCGCTAGAAAAAAGTTATATCGGTCCACGTAACGTGGGTGCGGTAACAATGGATGCCAAAGACGTAGCTGATTTTTCAGCTTTAAGTCAAATTGGTATTAATTTTACTGACCGCCAAGTGAAAACTATGGCTAACTGGGCAATGGATAGCGGCAATCAAGCTGATGTTACTAGCCCATCAATGACTACTCCAGTTCAGTTCCTACAAAATTGGTTACCGGGCTTTGTTAAAGTAATTACAGCCGCTCGTAAAATCGATGACTTAGTTGGTATTACTACAACAGGTTCATGGGAAGATGAAGAAATCGTACAAGGTATCTTAGAGCCAATTGGTAATGCGTTACCATACGGCGATTATACTAATGTACCTTTAGCTTCATGGAACACTAACTTTGTACGCCGTACTGTTATTCGTTTCGAAAAAGGTATCAAAGTTGGTTCATTAGAAGAAGCTCGTGCGGCTCGTATTCGTATCAGCACTTCTGCTGAAAAACGTGCTTCTGCGGCTCTATCATTGGAAATCCAACGTAACCTTATCGGTTTCAATGGCTACAATGGTGGTAACAATCTAACTTATGGTTTCTTGAATGACCCATCATTACCTGCTTACGTTACTGTAGCGGCTACTGGTACAGGTAGCTCAACTTTATGGGCTAACAAATCATTCTTGCAAATCGTAGCTGACATTCGTGTTGCGGCGGCTCAATTGCAAACTCAATCTCAAGATACTATTAATCCTGAAGATGCAGAGCTTACATTAGCGTTGCCTACTGATGCTTACCAATACTTGTCAGTAACTTCTGACTTTGGTATTTCAGTACGTGATTGGTTGAACAAAACTTACGCAAAATTGCGTGTAATTTCTGCTCCTCAATTGAACTATGCTAATGGTGGTGCTAACGTGTTCTATCTTTATGCTGAATCAGTAGAAGATGGTGCAAGTGATGACAGCCGTACATGGGTACAAGTTGTTCCTGCTAAGTTTCAAGCATTAGGCGTTGAGAAACAAGCTAAAGCGTATGTAGAAGACTACTCCAATGCCACAGCAGGGGTCATGTTAAAACGACCTTATGCCGTTGTACGTTATAGCGGCATCTAAAAATATAGTTTAATAGATTGTATTTTTTATATGATGTAAGATAGAAGGGCGAGGGAAACCTCGCTCTCTATTCACTCAAGGAGTTTTAAAAATGGCTAAAGTCCATGTATTTTCTACCCTAGCTAATGACCAGCTTTATCAAAACTGGTTACAAGGCGGCAACGATATGCCTATCAAAGATGTAGGTGTTCTTATTAAAGGTGGTACAGGCGTTGCTAATGACCGTTTAATCACGCCAATTGGTGTTGCAACCGAAATTGACGATGCTGATTACGAAGCATTAAAAAAGAATCCAGTTTTCCTGAAACATGAAAAAGATGGCTTTTTATCTGTTCGCACGAAAACAACAGCAGTAGAAAAAGTAGTTCCTGATATGAATTTAAAAGATAAATCTGCACCTTTGACAGCATCAGATTATGCCAAAGATGAAGATGCACCTAAACTTAATTAAGAGCTAATTATGACTTCTCTAGTTCCTGCCTACAATGATGCTAACTTTAGATTACAGTTTCCAGCTTTTGCTGATGTGACTGATTATCCAACAGCGCAACTTGATGGGTGGTGGACTATGGGAACATCATATATAAATCCTGATAATAATTATCCATATAATTTTAAAACAAAACAGCTTCAATTAGCGTTAGATTTAATGTGCGCTCATTTAGCTCAATCATTCACAATGATTACTGCTGGCATACCAACAGTAGTTGTTCAAGGTACTGCTGAAGGTACTGTTAATGTTTCACTTACTCCACCACCTGTTAAGACCTCTTTTGGTTGGTGGTTGGCTACTACCCCATATGGCAGTCAATTACGTGCGCTATTACGTGCTGTAGCAAACGTAGGACTATATATTGGTGGTAGCCCTGAAAATTCAGCTTTTAGAAAAGCTGGTGGTATATTTTGACCGCCTTAAATCTTGATAAGATTAAAGCCACACTAGAACGTGCGCCTAAAGAATTTAAAGGCTTAGTTGCTCAAGTAGGATTTCCGTCAGGTGGTCAATATGAAGATGGTACTCCAATTGCTTCAGTTGCCGCACAAAATGAATTTGGCGCACCTGCTAAGAAAATTCCGCCTAGACCATTTATGCGCCCTACTATCAAAGAAAATAAAGATGAATGGGTAGCCATATTAAGTAAAGGCGTAGCTTCAGTAGTAGCTGGTAAGAATAATGCTTTTGATGTATTAAATGCAGTTGGTATATTAGCCGCCGCAGATATGAAAGCAAAAATAGCTACTATCTATTCACCTGCTTTAGCTCCAATGACATTAGCATTAAGGCGTGAACGTGGGAATGGTTCTACAAAGCCATTAGTTGATACAGGTGTTATGCTGGCATATCTACAAAATAGCGTAGCTAAAGAAGGCTCAGAGTTTATAGCTAAAGGTTAATGATGAAATTACGCTCATTAGTTAATGGTTACACTCAACTTACTAATCCAAATATTTTAATTAATTGGATTCAATCTACAGGCTATATTACTGATAGTGCAGGTAAAAGAACTCCTACAACTTTAACATTATCCGTTAGAGCGCAAATACAAGCTCTAAGCACGACAGATTTACAGCATACTGATGGCTTGAATATAACTGGCGTAATGCGTTCAGTTTATATGTATGGTAATGCGGCTGGTGTTGTTCGTGCTGATAACATTGGTGGAGATATTTTAATATTTCCTGAAATACCTAATGGAAGTAATCGTAATTGGCTAATTACACAAGTTGTAGAAACTTGGAGCGATTGGTGTCATGTTATAGTGACATTACAACAGGATTAATTATGGCAGTTACCATTGATATTATTGACCAAGATATTTTTAAAGCTCTAGTAGTTTTCTTTAGGACTTTTTTACCTATTGGAACTGAAGTAGTACAAGCTCAAGATAATTTGGTTGCAATGCCGAAAGGTGGATTTGTTGCTATGAATAATACTGGAATGAATAGATTATCTTTTAATGTAGATACTTATAATTCTGCATTACAGCAAAAATCTATTTTGACTCCAACAAGATATGTTGTTCAGCTTGATTTTTATGGTCCATTATCACAAATATGGGCTATGGAAACTCAGGCTTTATTTCGTGATGAATATGCAACGGATTTATTTCCTGCAAATATTCAGCCTTTATATGCTGATGACCCAGTTCAATTGCCTTTAATTGATGGAGAACAGCAATATGAGCAAAGATGGAAGTTAGAAGGTAATTTGCAATATAATCCAACATTAACCACATCTCAACAATCAATGTTAGATGTTGTAGTGGGTCTAGCACCAATAGACCAAACATTTCAACCATAGGAGATTTTTATGAGTACTATTCCTTTTTCACAAGTAGTAAATGTAGTTCCGTCAGTTTTGTCTGCTGGTGGTATTGCCGTTGATTTAAACGGATTGATGCTCACACAAAATGCCTATGCTCCTGCTGGAACAATTTTACAATTTGCAACTGCCAATGATGTATCAACTTATTTTGGCGCAACTTCTACAGAAGCGTCATTAGCTACAATTTATTTTAATGGTTATAGCATTGGTACTCAATTGCCGGGTGCTTTATTTATTGCTAACTATGCAGAAACAGCAACAGCGGCATGGGTTCGTGGTGGCAACTTATCTTCAATGACTTTAGGTCAATTGCAAGCTCTAGGTACTGGTACTTTAGCTTTTACCATTAATGGCACTCTTATCACTTCAGGTTCAATCAGTTTAGCCGCAGTTACAAGTTTCAGCCAAGCGGCAACAGTTATTCAAGCGGCATTTACTTCACCACCATTTACAGTTACTTATGATTCTGTACCAAGTGCATTTATATTCACTACTACACTTACAGGAACAGCGGCTACGGTTAGTTTTGCAACAACTGGTGCTATGGCAACAGGCTTAATGCTAACGCAAGCTACAGGTGCAGTATTATCGCAAGGTCAAGCGGCGGCAGTTCCAGCTACTTACATGAATAGCATTATTAACCAAAATCAAAACTGGGCTACATTCTTCACAGTATGGGAATCAGTCATTGCTGAAAAAGAAGCATTTGCTACTTGGTCTAATTCTGTTTCACCTCGTTATTTGTATATCTGCCAAGATTCTGATATTAACGTATTAAATTCTGCTTCTACTAACACCTTTGGTGATTGGTTACAAGTTGGTCAAGTTGTTGGTACATTGCCAATTTACGGCAACAATACACTTTCAGCATTTGCGGCTGGTTTTGCGGCTTCATTAGACTTTACTCGCTTGAATGGTCGTGCAACATTAGACTTTAAAGAGCAGTCAGGTTTAGTAGCTTCAGTAACAACTGCTTCAAATTATGCTGGTGTAGTTGCTAATGGTTATAATTGCTACGGTGCTTATGGTTCTAATAATCCTGCTAATAACGCTTCTTGGTTTACACCGGGTTCTGTTTCAGGCAAATGGTTATGGGCTGATACTTACTTGAATCAAATTTGGTTAAATGCTAATTTACAATTAGCATTAGTCACATTGCTTCAACAAGTTGGTTCTATTCCATACAATACGCAAGGTTATTCATTAATCAATGCGGCTTGTTTAGACCCAATCAATGCGGCAATTAATTTCGGTGCAATTCGTAAAGGTATTCAATTATCTGCGGCTCAAGCGGCTGAAGTTCAATATGCTTTAGGTTATAACGCCGCTCCAGTAATTGCTTCTCAAGGTTATGTATTGCAAATTTCACCAGCAACTGCTGTAACTCGTGCGGCTCGTCAATCTCCACCTATTACTTTGTATTATCAAGATGGTGAAAGCGTACAACGAATTACTCTTGCATCTATCGTTATTCAATAAGGGATAAATCATGGCAACAATAACCTCAGCAAATTCAGTATTAACACTCGTCATAGATGGGCTATATGGTCCAGCTAACATTCAAGGCTATGCCGTTGATGACGCCTTTGAAAGTGAGTCTGTTCAACAATCAGAAGTTTTAATGGGTGTTGATGGTAGTCTTTCAGGTGGTAAAGTGTGGATTCCATATAAAATGACCATTCATCTTCAAGCTGATAGTCCTAGTGTTGAAGTATTTGATAATTGGCGTTCTAACCAAGATGCTTCTGTAGATGTATTTGTAGCTAATGGTACAATTATTTTACCATCTACAGGAATATCTTATGCCCTTGTTAATGGCTATTTAACTGCGGCAACTCCATTTCCTGCCGTTAAAAAGACTTTGCAACCAGTAGTATATGAAATCACTTGGCAAACAATTACAAGTTCACAAACTGGAGTATAAAATAAATGGCTAGAAAAGAAACGACATTCGTAGCTGAAACTGGTAGAGATTTAGGTAAACAGTTTTTAATTACAGAAATGCCAGCTTCTCAGGCTGAAAACTGGGCTATTCAGGTTATCTTAGCTGTCGGCAATGCTGGCATTGAGATACCTGAAGGTTTAGCTTCTCAGGGTATGTCAGGTTTAATGGCAATAGGATATATGAATTTACTCAAGATTCCATTTGATGCGGCAAAACCGCTTTTAGATGAAATGATGAATTGCGTTCAAATTATTCCTTCAGCTAATATTAAACGTAAATTAGTCGAAGAAGATATTGAAGAAGTTGGAACTCGCTTACAATTAAGAAAAGCTACATGGAATTTACACATGGATTTTTTTTTAAACGAAAGCAAATCGACTTCGGAATCAGAAGCACAGGAAACAATGCAAGAAAGCTCATTGAGTATCAAGCCACAACGCAAGCGATAGCAACTGTTGTATCTTCTAAATTAGCTACACTACATGAACTCGACACTATTTATGGTGTTGAGGATATGTGGATATTGTTAGAAATAAATGCCGTAGATAGACACAACGCTTATTTAATGAGCCAGACTAAATAAAAAGGATATATTTTGGCTACAATTATCGACAGTTTACTAATAGAATTAGGGCTTGACTCATCTAAATTCGATAAAGCGCAAAAAAAATCCATAGATGAATTACGGAAATTTGATGAAGCCAATCAGAAAACTTCAAAGAATACTCAACGCAGTTCAAAAGAAACAGCTCTAGGTTTCGAAAAATCTCGTGATGCTTTAATTTCATTCGGTGGGGCTTTTTTAGGCTTAGCTGGGATGAAGGAATTTGTAACAACAGTCACAGCTTCTAACGCTTCATTAAGCCGTCAATCTAATCTATTAGGAATTTCAGCCGCAAAACTCCAAGCATGGGGTGGAGTTGCTGAAGGATTTGGTGGTAGTGCGGCTTCCTTACAATCAACATTTCAAAATATAGAAAGTAGTATTGCTAAATTTTCAATGGGCATGGGTGGTGAAAACGTAAAATTAGGGTTAGGCTATTTACGTTTAGAAGATAAAGATGCCACAAATATAGTTAAAATCTCAAATGCTTTAAAAGAGTTTAAATCAGCACATACAATACAAGAAACCAAAAACATTGCTGACTTATTGGGCTTTGATACAGATGGCTATAATATGCTATTGGCTGGTGGTCCAGCATTACAAAAATTATTTGATGAATATGTTAAATTAAATCATCTTACTCCTTCATTAAGCGAAAATTCTAAAATATTTCAAGAAAAAACTGCGAAATTAATTCAATCATTAACTGGGTTAAAAAACGAAGGATTAGATAGATTATTGCCTTCATTAAATAATCTATCTAGTTATTTAACTACTAACATTGAAAAATTCTCAGATTGGGATAATTCTGTTAATGGCATTGGAACTAAAGCAATTGCCGCTACTGGTGGATTGCTTGCTTTAAGTGGAATTATAAAAACATTAGGAATTGTCTTTTCAGCCGCAAGTGGATTGATAGTAACATCATTAGAAGTTATCGGAGTGTCATTAAGTGGTGTTCTAGGTATTATATTAGCCATACCTGCCGCAGTTGCATTAATGGCGGTTGCGCTTAATAAATTTGGCGGCAATGGTAAACACAAAGAAGGGGAAATCGACCCTGTTACTGGGAAAATGTGGCATATACAAGCACGTAAAACAGGGAAAGGTTCTGAGTGGGCATTACAAGATAATCCTAATGGCAATCATCCTACAAAGAAATGGGTAGGTGGTAAAACTAGAGGAAGTGGCGGTCATTGGGAAAATGTCACTTCTACTTTGTCATTTGCGGATTTAGAAAAACAATATGGATTACCTGCTGGAATGTTAAGCAAAATAATGCAAATTGAATCACATGGCAATCCAAATGCTGTTAATCCCAAAAGTTGTGCAATGGGGGCATTTCAATTTATGCCTGATACTGCAAAACAATATGGCGTTACAAATCCTTTTGATAAAAATCAATCTGCAACTGGAGCG
>Ga0214237_1000356_pt1 | contig 14134 bp, 17 predicted proteins | sample TroBogypolimnion_42_FD_153075 | JGI IMG/M metagenome (GOLD analysis project Ga0214237, IMG submission 153075) | Freshwater microbial communities from Trout Bog Lake, WI - 29JUL2008 hypolimnion | ecosystem: Environmental > Aquatic > Freshwater > Lake > Hypolimnion/Profundal zone | place: Trout... | reverse complement strand
AAGAAACAAATATACATATGCAACTTGTACTTCTACAGCATGTGGTGTTGGTGCAGCTAGTGCAGCTTCTTATTCTGGCTCCGCAGCAGGAAATTCTACACGGGGTATATTTGCATTAGGAGAAACAACCTGTTGTATTAGTACAATAAGAAACAAATATACATATACAACTTGTACTTCTACAGCATGTGGTGTTGGTGCAGCTAGTGCAGCTTCTTATGGTGGCTCCGCAGCAGGAAATTCTACACGGGGTATATTTGCATTAGGGTTTACTAGTGGTCCTAGTACAATAAGAAACAAATACACATATTCTTGTTGTACTTCTACAGCAAGCGGTGTTGGTGCAGCTAGTGCAGCTTCTTATTTTGGCTCCGCAGCATCTTGGGCAACTTGTGTAAATACCTAACATGCACTCAGCACCTCACAGAAACAACAGTGACTTTCAACTGCGTTACTTTATGGCAAACAATTGCCATACGGCAGACACCGCTTGGTGTTTAATGTATGAACAACGCTTGGATATTATGTTAAAGTTGGAGTCAACACGGGCAAGGATGCTCCGCCGTGAAGCAAAAAAGGCGGAAATAGAAGATATATTGAATGACGCATCCGCAAACAAATCCGCCAAACTCAATGCCCAAGCCGACCTAATGGAATGGCAATCTGGTGAAGGCTTACTAGAATTGGCTATTGCTGGTGCGGAACAAGAAATTGCCACCATTGAACAAATCATGGCGGAATTAGAGCCACAACGAAAATACGGCCATTTGCCCGTACTTGAAGCATCACAGGCGGCGCAACGGGAAGAATGGTGTTTGGAATTTAAACGCAGATGTGAAAACTATTTGTTATCCATTGGCACAATACCGGAAGACCAACTAAACGCCATGCGGAATCATCCTGACTTTGAACAGGAAATTATCCCGCATGTCCGTCAAATATCTCAACGCATCCAAGACGCACAAGATAAATTAACAATATTAAGTGGCAACAAACCGCTTTTAATAGGAGATAATAGTGGAAGTTGAATTGTTGTTTCCGTCAGCCGTTGGTCGTCTTTCCTTACCGGAATATGTTGCGCCAGCAGCCGCGGTACTCAAAGAAAAAGTATCAACGCAACAGCCAAATGTTTGGAATGTCTGCCAGACGGAAGCCATGTATGATGAGCGGCTGGATGGGTTATTGGCCCGTATAGCGCAGGAAAGTTTTAGTATGTTGTCCGAACAGGGCTACAATATGCAAAACGTACAGGCACGGGTATCGGAATTTTGGGGGCAGGAATTTAGGAATACGGGGCAGCATATTGAACACGTCCATGCCGGATCACAGATAACTGGCTTTTATTTTGTAGAAGTGCCGCCAAACAGCGCAATGCCTATGGTTTTTGACCCCAGACACGGCAAACGGCAAATCAACTTACCACAGGCGGACATGGATCAAGTTACTTACGCATCTGAACAGGTATATATGGGGGTTGCGCCGGGTGATTTAATTTTAATGAATGCTTGGCTTCCGCATGGTTTTACCCGTCATCAATCTGACCAACCTTTTCGGTTTATTCATTTCAACGTCGTTATTGAGGCTTCAAATGTTTGCCAAACCACGGTGGAAATTGTATGATTGCGGTTAGGTATAACAAGACGCGGGGACAGCCCAATCGGGGCAGTTTGGACCATGTCTGGCGGGTATTTGATGGCCCAAAAGAGTATGTGGTCAAAAATGTCCAAATAAATGTCCCGTCTTGGGGTGCTAAAACAGGTGAAGATTGGAGCATCTGTTGTGAGGGTAAAGTGTTAGTAGACAAGGTTACGTCCACCATTACGATTGAAGGGTCGGTTTAAAATGTACGCAGAAGTCAAAGATGGCACCGTGGTGACATGGCCCTACGATTACGACACATTGTGCAAGCACAATCCGTCCACCGCATTTCCTACAAATACGGATATTTTGACGCTTTATAGCGGCACCGACGCCAATAAGGCGGGAAATGAATTAGTTTATGTCACTGCGGATCCTGAACCCAGTTTTGACCCGCAAACGCAAGCCGCCGATCAAAACGCACAACCCTTATTAGTGGATGGCAAATGGACCTTGGGATGGACCATTGTTTCCCTGACGCCGGACCAACAAGCCACTGCAACAACGCAAAAAGCCGCATCTGTCCGCGCTGACCGTGACCAACGTTTGGCGGCATCTGATTGGACGCAATTGCCAGACAATCCCCTTGCCAACAAGGCGGCATGGGCAACTTACCGCCAAGCATTACGTGATTTGCCAAAGGAAACAGATTTTCCTTGGGCGGTGACATGGCCTACGTCTCCGTGATATGATACAGTAAGCCACTGGTTAGGATTAGCATTATGGTTGATTTTCAGAACCTCATAAATCTTGGATTAGGTGCGGTTCTGACTGTTGCCGGATGGCTAATGCGGGAATTATGGGGTGCTGTTAAAGAACTACAGCGGGATATTAATAAATTAGAAGCCACATTGCCAAAAGAATATGTCCTAAAAGATGACATGGACAAACGTATGCAACATATTGAAGATATGTTCCAGCGTATTTACGACAAGTTGGACGGGAAGGCGGACAAATAATGGCTACAACAAACATTGACCTTAATCAGCCAGCCTATGGTTCTACGTCGCCAACGTGGGATCAACCCCTCAACAACAATGCCACAATCCTTGACAAGGTTTTTGGCAGCACAACGTCTGTTTCTGTCAATACAAGCGGTACGCCTAGCTATACGCTTATATCATCTCCTAATACTTCCGGCACTGGAAGCACGTCTCAATGCATGCGGTTTTTGTTAACGGGTGCCTTATCAGCAAATCAATACGTTTTGCTGCCTACAGGTATTGCTGGTATGTGGACCGTTACAAACAGCACGACGGGCACCTATACAGTTACGATTGGATCCAATAACGGCAGCGGAACCTTCGCCGGAACTACTGTTACGCTGCCACAAGGATATAGCAGCCTTGTTTATTCTGACGGCACAAATGTAGCAAAGGCCGATGATGGCAACACTGCAGGTGGCGGTGGCGTTACATCTTTTAGCGCCGGAACCACAGGTCTCACGCCAAGTGGTGCAACGACTGGCAATATTACTTTGGCCGGAACGCTTGCCGTCGCAAATGGCGGAACAGGCCTCACTTCACCCGGAACATCTGGTTACGTATTAACTTCCAACGGATCATCTTGGTATTCTGCGCCTTCTTCAGGGGGGGGTCTTACGGGTGGTAATGGTATTACAATTTCTAGCGGCACTGTTGCCATGTCTGGAAGCTATACAGGTGGTTTTAGTGCGACTGGAGCACTGTCCGCAGGTAGCTCAATTTCAGCGAGCACATCAATTTCAGCAGGTGGTTCAATTTCAACCACAAGTGGTAATATATCTACATCGTCCGGCAATGTTACAGCAAGTGGATATGTGGCGGCAGGTAGCAGCGCATATCCGCGTTTGGAAAATAGTTCAACCAATTTTTACAATTTGGATTTTTCTTCTAATACAGGCATTTCTTGGCAATCAGCTATCCCGTCTTTGGCTTTTGGGGTTTCTGGAAGTCAAGTTGTAACTATGTCAACTTCTGCATTTACTTCCAATGTAACACCATATGCTAATCAAACGTCATGGTCATTAATTTCCGACAGAACGGAAAAAGAAAACATTGTATCCATTACCGACGGCGCAACGCGTATTTTGGCGTTGAAACCAGTTAATTTTGATTGGATTAAAACAGGAAAAGCCGATTCTGGTTTTATTGCTCAAGATTTTCAAACTATTTACCCTTCTAATATCTCTACGGATATAGATGGTAAGTTAAGAATTGGTCTTAGCATGAACTTTTATGCGGATCTTGTGTCAACGATACAAAGTCTACAGTCCCAAGTTACTGCCTTAGAAGCTCGTTTGACGGCGCATAACCTATAATGAGTTGATGATGGATCCCATAAGTCTTGTCCTTGGTGCTACTGCCATCTTTAATTCTATTAAGTCGGCCGTAGATCAAGGGCGCGACATGATGGAGACTGCCGAAAAGGTGGGCAATCTTTTTAGTAAGGTTGCCCAAATTGTTACCATTGCATCTACGCCACGGAAGAAAAAACTATTTCAAAGCCAAGCTGAATTTGAGGCAGAAGCGGTTAAGATATACGCCGCCAAAGCCAAAGCCCAACAAATGCAGTTGGATGTGAAAAATATGTTCGTTGGGCAATATGGCCCTGCGGCATGGGAAGGCATCCAACGGCAAGTCATTGAAATGCGGAAAGAGGCAGCGCGTCAGGCGGCGGCTGCTTTAAAAGAACAGGAAGAAAACCGCAAGGATTTGATTATGGTTAGTAGCATTGTTGGGTTTCTTGTTCTTGGTATCGGTTTAATTGGTGTAATCCTCATGATAACGGTGAAATAAGATGTTACAGGCTTTTAAACATATGTTTACAGGTGTGGACAACGCTACTTGGGATATTGGCCGTATTCTTTGGGCTAAGATGTCTTTGGTTTATTGCGTTGTCAGTGCATATCATGCTGTGATGCATGGCAACTTTGATCCTCAAAATTGGGCTATCGGCGCATCAGCCATCCTTGCTGGCGGCGGCGGGGGCTTGGCGTTAAAATCTAAAACGGAGCCAAATTAATGTTTGGATTATTATTTAGCCCTTTTATCCGAAACATTGTTATTGTCGTTGCTTTGGCTGCGGCGATTATTGGATCATATGCCATTTGGGCAAACCATTTGGAAAATCTTGGCGCAGCCAATGAGAAGGCCAAAGAAGAAGTAATTGCCATCCAGCACGAGCAGGCCGTGAATGCCGAAGCAACTAAGATTGATCAGGCCGTTTCTCAAGACAATACCCCGCAAGATACCCTCCAAAAACAATGGAGCCAGCCATGAAGCGTTTATTTTTAATTGCCTTGTTGCCTTTAGCGGCCTGTATGCCTAAGCCTGAGACCAAGATTGTTGACACCTCGTGTGACTGGGTAAAGCCCATATTTGTCCGTAAAGCTGATAAATTGACCACCCAGACAGCGGGCGAAATCTTGGCCCATGATGACAAATGGAAAGAAATCTGCGGGGACAAGAAATGAGCGCCGATAATTGGGAACAGTGCTTTGCCTTGGTTTTAAAGAATGAAGGGGGCTATGTTGACAATAGTTCCGATCCTGGCGGCGCGACTAATTTGGGCTGCACCAAGGCTACTTGGGAAGCATGGGTGGGGCATCCTGTAACGAAGGATGACATTAAATCGCTTATGCCTAACGATGTTATGCCGCTTTACAAGGCAAAATATTGGGATACGATCAAGGGTGACGATCTGCCGATGGGTGTAGATTATGCAGTCTTTGATTTTGCCATCAATTCGGGGCCATCCCGCGCCGCAAAAGCCCTTCAGTCGGTACTCAGTGTTACTGTCGACGGACAAATCGGGGACGCCACGCTACGCGCTTTTGAAGCGGCAAACCCTCGCGATGTTGCTACGGCAGTCTGCGAAGCCCGATTAGCCTTCTTACAATCTCTCCCGACATATGGTACCTTTGGCAAGGGCTGGTCTAAACGCGTTTCCGAAGTGGAGACCGTTTCTTTTAATATGGTTGGGTGACGAAAATGGCCGCAACAACGACAGCCTTATCCTATAATCTGTACATTACCCAGATTGCGACAATGGCTGTCTTGCAACAGACACTGACGACAACGGGTACGTATCCAAATAGCCTTGTCACGTCTTCGGATGTAAACTTTCAAAATATCATTCCCCAGATGCTGAATTACGCTGAACTTAGAATCCAACGCGATTTGGATTTTTTGGCTACGCAAAATCAGCAAACAACATCAATTATAGCTTCTTCGACAAATCAAATCACGGTTCCATCGCAAGAATTTGTCACCTTGCAAACCATTACGGTTACGGACCCTAGCGGCAATATCACGCCATTACTGCCCGTAACAAAAAGCTTTTTGCAAAATGTATATGCGACAAATGCTTCGACGGGAACGCCGCAGTATTTTGCTATGTTTGGCAACAATCAGTTGACCTCAACGTCAACTGTTGATTCTAACCAAAATGTCATTTTTGGGCCTTGGACGCCGTCTACGGGAACATATACGTTCAATATCACGGGAACGACCCGCCAGCCAACGCTTTATACTTATGCAATTTCAGGTCAGGCAGACACAACATATACGTTTATTAGTCAAAACTTGCCTGATCTACTTCTTATGGCGTCAATGATTTACCTTTCGGCCTATCAACGTAACTTTGGCCGTCAGGCGGACGATCCGCAAATGGCTCAAAGCTACGAAAACCAATATGATCTTCTTTTGAAGGGAGCCGTCGTTGAAGAGGCCCGCAAGAAGTTTCAAGCAGGTGGTTGGACTTCTTATTCTCCCGCGGTCGTGGCAACTCCTTCGAGGTAAGACATGCCGCACAATACCATCAAAATTATACCGGGCGTTGATACAACTAAAACACCTGCCTTAAATCAGGTTGCATGGTCGTCTACAAATCTTGCACGGTTTTTGCCCGATCGCGGCGGCGATGGTATTGTTCAAAAGCTTGGCGGCTGGGTTACATATTATAACCAAAAAATTTCATCTCTTGTTCGTGCACTTAAAGGTTGGTCAGATCTTCAGGCCAGCAATCACCTTGCGATAGGCGCCCAAACATCCCTTGACGTTTTAACGGGCGGTAATCTTCTTGATATTACGCCTCAAACGTCAACAGATAATCCACTTCCCAATTTTAGCACGACAGCCGGAACTAATGTCGTAACCTTTACCGATAATAGTTTTACGGCATCTATTCTTGATTATGTTTTGTTTACAACGCCTGTCTCGGTTGGTGGCCTAATTTTAAGTGGTCCATATCAGATTTTATCTGCAACGTCTGGTACTTACACAATTGCAGCAGCATATGCAGCTACGTCCACTGTTGGAACGGCAGTAGTAACGGGTTCTATTTCTACCACAACTTTAAACGTTACGGCCGTGACTAGTGGCACGTTGGCTGTAGGACAAAACATAACAGGGACTGGCATCGCAGCCGGTACGGTCATTACCGCCTTTGTCGGGGGTTCAGGCGGCACAGGTACTTATACCGTCAATATTAGTCAAACCGTATCATCAACAACAATTACTGCTAATGGCGGTTCCGTTTATGAATTTACGACAACAATTAATTCATCAATCGTAAAATGTACTTTTGCTAATCATGGCCTATCAGTAGGAAATCAATTTTATATTTCGGTATCAACGGCCGTCGGTGGCATAACTCTTTTAGGAAGTTACATAGTTCAATCTGTTATTGACGCAAATAATTTTTATTTTGCTGCGGCGACGCAAGCAACATCAACGGCTGGCCCAACACCTGTCAATAGCGGTAACGTCAATACAATTTATTATATTGCTCTTGGTCCGTTGCCTTCAAATGTCGGCTTTGGCCAAGGTGGTTTTGGTCAAGGTGGGTTTGGCCAAGGAAACACATCTTCCGGCTCGTCTGGAACGCCTATAACGGCAACGGATTGGACGTTAGATAATTACGGCGAGCTTCTCGTTGCGTGCCCTGCAGGCGGTCCTATTTATTACTGGTCACCCGAAGGCACGCTGCAGCAGGCTCAACTTATTGGTGGTGACGCACCAATGGTAAATGACGGTATTTTTGTCGCTATGCCAGAACGGCAAATTGTGGCTTGGGGATCGTCATTTACGCTTTCTGCGGATCCTCTTTCAATTCGTTATTCAGACGTTGGAAACATTCAATCTTGGACAGCGACATCGTTAAATCAAGCTGGGTCCTATCGCATCCCGACAGGTTCAAAAATTGTTGTCTGTATCCAAGGTCCACAACAAGGTCTTATTTGGACAGACTTAGACGTATGGGCCATGCAATATGTTGGCCCACCGAATGTGTACGGATTTAACAAAATTGGTACAAATTGCGGCGCAGTGTCGAGGCATTGCGTTGGTACAATGAACGGCGTCATTTATTGGATGTCGCAAAAACAATTCTTTATGATGGCTGGATCTGGCCCCGTCAGCATTCAATGCCCTGTCTGGGATGTCATTTTCCAAAACATCAACACCAACTACTATAGCAAGGTTACTTGCGCGGTTAATAGCCAATTTAACGAAGTTACTTGGTATTATCCATCGGCCTCGTCCACCGAAAACGATTCATACGTCAAATACAACATTGTCCTACAGCAATGGGATTATGGTTCTCTTGGCCGCACGGCTTGGATAGACCAGTCTGTTCTTGGTCCGCCGATCGGTGCAGGCTCGGATCAATACATTTACCAACACGAAATTGGCAACGATGCCGGCTCAGGCAATGCCATGCTCACGACGGTCCAGACGGGTTACTTCCAGCTCAATGAGGCCGATAATATGGTCTTTGTTGATCAAATCTGGCCGGATATGAAGTGGGGCACATATAGTGGCAACCAAAATGCTACTGTAAATATTACATTCTTGGGCACCAATTATCCCGGCGATACGCCAGTGACGTATGGCCCCTACACCATGACGCAATCGACGGAATATATATCCGTTCGTATTCGCGCCCGTCTTATGGCTATTCAGATATCTTCAAATGATGTGGGTACTTTTTGGCGTTTAGGTGCTATTAGATATCGTTATCAAATTGATGGGAAGTTCTAACTATGGCGTCCTTAGATGATATCCTCACTACGCAAAAGAACGGTGTTCAAGGCATAAACTCTTTGGACAGCACGACACGCAATCTTGCCGGTGCGGTTAATAGTGGAACAATTACGGCTTCAACGTATTTAAAAACGCAATACGGATGGGTTGGCAAAGTAAGTGTAATTGTCGCTGGATCCGCGGCAGGCACCATTTATGATACCTCTTCTGTAGCAAATGCCAGCACGTCCAACCGTCTTGCTACCATCCCAAATACAGTTGGAATTTATCCTATTAATATGCCCGTTAACACGGGTATTGTCGTAACTCCCGGCACTGGCATGGTCCTCGCCATGTCTTATAGTTGAGGTGTACAATGCCGCTCGCACATGGATCATCACAAAAAACAATTAGCCACAATATCTCCGAGATGGTCCACGCCGGTCATCCGCATGAGCAGGCTGTAGCCGCGGCACTTTCAACGGCTCGCAAAACAAGAGCAGAGGGTGGCACATTTACAACAACGACAGTTGGCCCAAGCGCTTTTATGGGTAACCCGTTGCATGAAAAAATTGAACCGGTAAACGATAGAGTTGTGAATCACAAACTTCATGAAGGGCCAATCCGCTCGCCAGTTGCCGGCCGTACCGATCATTTGCCCATGACGGTAGCGTCTGGATCGTTTGTAATTCCAGCCGACATTATTTCTAAAAAGGGCGAAGGTAACACCGAGGCTGGCTTCAAAGTTGCCAAGGAACTATTCAGCCCCATGGGTGGCTACAAAATGTCCCGCTACATGTTTTCGTCGGCGCCTTACTTCCAAGATAGCAAATTGCCCTACCATGCCGGCAAAATGCCATACGGATCAAATTCGGCACCTTATGGAGCTCGTTTAGCCGCAGGTGGATCCGCGCCTGAAGACGCGCACCCTGTAGAAATTATAGCCGCAGGCGGAGAATATGTCATACCACCCCGAGTTGTTCGCGCAATTGGTCACGGCGACATTGATTACGGGCATGATATTTTGGATAATTTTGTGGTAGAATCCCGTAAAGATCTTATTAAAACGCTTCAAAAATTACCGGGGCCAAAGAGGGATTAATGACAGACATTAGATTAGGAACGCCCAATGATGAAGTTGCCATGCTGGAACTGGCTCTTCGCGCTTGGGAAGAAAACGGGATAAAAGACGTTAACCCAGAAAAAATGTTGGGCATGATCCGCCCCGCATTATATCTCTGGGAAGGCCTAGTCGGCATCATTGGTGAACCCGGTAAAAAGATCGAGGGGGCGGTCCTTTTAAGGGTCAGCCGAATGTGGTATTCAGATAGCTTAATGCTAGAAGAAAAAGCTATTTTTGTCGATCCAGAGTTCCGAAACGCGAAGGGCGGCCGCGCTAGAAAGCTTTGTGAGTTCTCCAAAAAGGTAGCTGATGAGCTTGGTCTACCGTTGATTATTGGGGTTCTGTCGAACCACAGAACAGCGGCAAAAGTAAAATTATATGAGCGTTCGTTTGGTCCGCCTGCGGGTGCTTTTTTTCTGTATAATGTCCATACTGGACACGAAGAGCATATGACGGAGCACTAAGATGGGTGGCAAGACCGGAACGACGACGTCTAGTGTATCTATTCCGCCCGAAGTATTGGCGCGATATAACGCCGTTAATGCTAAGGCGGATACAGCTGCTTCTCAGCCGTTCCAGCAATACAGCACCGACCCTTCCGCATTTGTCGCCCAATTAAATCAGCAACAACAACAAGGCATTTCAGGGACCAATCAATACGCGAATGCCGCTCAACCTGCCTTTAACACTGCTCTTGGTCAAACCAATCAGGCAAGCGATACAATTGCTAGAAATCAATATTTAGCTCAACCATCTTTTAACGCAGCCGAAAATCAAACAGTCAATGCAACGCAGGCAATGCAGGGCGCAGCCAATATGGCTCAACCCGCTTTCCAGAATGCTATGTATGGAACGCAGGCCGCATATGGTGGCTATAACCCTCAAGCATACCAAAGTGGTGTGCAGGGTTACATGAACCCATATTTACAGAATGCCGTTGGTGCAACAGCCGCTCAATTAAACAACGTCAATCAGCAGCAACAACAATCTTTGCTTGGCAATGCTGTTTCTCAAGGCGCATTTGGTGGAGATCGTACCAATATTGGTATGGCAAACCTCATGAACCAACAAAACCTTGCCATGGGTCAAACTATTGGCGGAATGGAAAACCAAGGTTATCAAGCCGCGGCTCAAAACTACATGGCTGGCCTTGGTCAACAGGGTGCGCTTGCAAATCAAATGGGCCAGCTCGGCGCGCAACAACAGGCAGCTGCATTGCAAGGTCAGCAGGCCGTCCTTGGTGGCGCAAATCAATTGGCAAGCCTTGGTGCGGCTCAACAAACGGCGGCTTTGCAAGGCGTCCCTCTTTCTCTTGGCGCTGCAAATCAAATGGGTCAACTTGGTGCGCAACAACAAGCAGCCGGCCTTCAGGGCGCGCAAGCCCAACTTGGCGCCGGCACGCTTGGTCAGCAAACCGAGCAGGCTGGCAAAACTGCGCTATACAATCAATATCAACAGCAGCAAGCTTATCCATTCCAAGTCGCTCAATTCTTGGCGGGCATTGCTGGTATCACAGGTCCAAACTCTGGATCGACCACGACGACAACGTCGCCGACATCATGGTTTGGCTCGGACGAGCGCATCAAGCATGATATTAAACGCGTTGGCACGGCCGATAATGGTTTGCCAATTTACACTTTCAAATATAAAGGCGATCCAGCCGAGCAAACGCATATTGGTTTTATGGCACAAGAGGTCGAGCACGTTCATCCAGAGGCTGTTGCTGAAGACAAACATGGCATTAAATACGTTAATTACGATCGCGCAGCGCGCTACCGCGGCGGCCTAGTCCGTGATTCGGAAGGTGGCGCTGTTACGTCGAGCCACATGGGCGAAGGTTACGCTATTGGCGGTGATGTTGTATCAAATAACGATATGGCATCTATTCTTGCTTCGCAGCAGCAATCCTACGCGCCGTTCCAGCAATCTGGCCTTTATGGCGCTACAAGCGGTGGAATGCCGGGTAGTGGAAAGGGTTATATTCAGCCTGTAAAATTACCTGTTGGGCGTTTATCTCCTGCAGCACCACCTAGAACTGGTGAAGGCGAAACATTGGCTGGCGACATCCATGAAGCCGCCAATATGGGCCAAGATGTTCAGAAGCTTAATCAATACCGCAAAGACATTATGGGCCAGAAAGCCAAGGCCGCAGTTGCCGCGACGGATACAGCTGCCGCGCAGCCCGCTCAAAGCGCAACAGGTCTGGAATGGATCAAAGATTTATTTGGCGGTCAACCGCAACAAGGCGCATATCGTGGCGGCCTAGTGCATGCCTATGCCGATGGCGGAGACGTCTTGCCTTATGATCAAGAAGATCCAATGTCTGACATCGTCAAAAAAGGCGAGAAAGATCTTATTACATCTAAACTTTTAAAACCAACAACAACGCCAACTTCTGGTTCAAGCACCGCCAATGATATCGGCACCGCAGTGGGCCTTGGCAAAGATGCCATGTGGTTAGCGTCTTTGTTCTCCAATGGCGGCCGCGCGGGATTTGATGATGGCGGAACGGCTGAGGGTGATGATGTTGTTGGAGCAATGGGTCCCCAACTTCCAAACAATCCTAATTACTATAAAGCTCGGGCCGTCGAGATTGCTAAAAATGTCGGCATTGATCCAGCTGATTTTGTTAAACTGGGCCAAGGTGAAAGCGGTTTTGTGCCACATTCAGGTGATGACAATTCTTCGGCCGGTGTAATGCAAAACCATATTGGCGGAGCATCTGAAAAATATCCGCACGGTGGCCGAGGCGATGAGTTTATTGCCAAGTATGCCCCTGATGAAATTAAAGCAGGAACGCCAGAACAAAAGATTGCATATCTTAACGCGCGCGAAACTCAAATTCCGCAAATGCAAGATGCCGCTGAATATATCAAGGCAAACGGCGCACAGCCTTGGACAGTCGCTAAACAACAGGGTTTATTCGGTGCTACGCGTGAAGCGGATATGCCAGTACGTGGTGGCTTAAATGCACAAGCCATGGGTGCTCAGGGCGCACAAGGTTTCCAACCGCCAGAAGCTGGAGCGCAGCCTAAATCGCTTGGTGACATGCTTACAAGCGAAAGCACTCTTATACCACTCTTGTCAGGCCTTGGCGCCATGGCTGGGTCTAAGAGCCGTTATCTTGGTTCGGCTATCCTCGAAGGCATCGGTGCAGGTGCTAAGGGATACGAAGACGTGCAAGCAAATATTGCAAGCAGAGGTCTCACCAACGCGCAGCGCGATGTTCAGTCAACGATGGCGGCTGGTAACGCTCAAACTATCGCTCAGAATGCAATGTTTAAGGGCCCAGACGGTCAGACATATGTTATGACGGCACAAGGACCAATGTTGCACGGCCTGTGGACGCAACAACTTGCTCAGGGAAAATACATACCAACGGTCGGTTACGATCAAATGGTAACCATGATTTCTCGTATTCCCGGCGCGCAGCCGGTAAGCGGCGGCCCCGCACAGGGTGGCGCCCCTACACAAGGCGGTGCTATGTCGCAAGATCAAGTGACGCCTCGACAAGTTGCCCCAGTCCCCGGCGCTGGAACCGTTAAACAAATTGCAGGTTCTCCCGGTACAGAGGTGGGAGACAATGGTAAGGCTTTGGCAGAACGTACATACAATACATCTCTTGTTAATCAGGCCGACTATGCCGATAAAAAAGCCAAATCAAATGAAATTGAAGCGGCAATGCTGGGAAAAAGAAACGCTGCTATTGAGCAAGGTAACCAAACTAATCAATTGGCAAGTGCTATTTTGTCGATTGATAAAGATGGCTGGAACTCAATTGGTCCAACGTCTCCATTACGCAATACGTTTTCCGGTTATTGGAATGATATACTACTTAAAGCTGCGGGAACGGCTGGCTATACTCGCGACCAGATGAAGGATTATCTTATAAATCCAGAAGATATTGGATCAGTTCAAGCGGCTAAAAAAATTAGCGCAGCCCTTTCGTTCGCTGGTGCAGATGCCAATATGCAGCACTCATTAGGTGGGTTACAAAACGCTAGCGCAATGGTTCCTTCGACAGAAAATTCTTATGAGGGAGCGGTCGACAATTTGTCTGGGATGTTTGTCAATAAACAGAGAACGATCGATCAGTACTCATATCTGCAAAATCTTAAAAACCATGTCACATCGTTAGGTGGACCCGCAATGCAAGATCGCTATAATGCACAAGATGCATTAAATGGTTTTGCATTAGACCATAGCGACGCGCAATATGGCACCGAAAAAGAACGTCTTAAAAAAGTTCTTTCACGTCGCACGCCTTCTGGAAGTTCCTATTTTAACGATCTGTATACGGGTAAAAAGAGCATTCAAGATCTTGAAAAAGCAATGCCCGGTATTACCCGTTACATGCTAAATAATTGAG
>Ga0214237_1000296_pt1 | contig 15473 bp, 27 predicted proteins | sample TroBogypolimnion_42_FD_153075 | JGI IMG/M metagenome (GOLD analysis project Ga0214237, IMG submission 153075) | Freshwater microbial communities from Trout Bog Lake, WI - 29JUL2008 hypolimnion | ecosystem: Environmental > Aquatic > Freshwater > Lake > Hypolimnion/Profundal zone | place: Trout... | reverse complement strand
ATTTGAACCCACATGACTTTTAAGGGTCGAGGCGTCTTAAGCGCCTTGTGTCTAGCCAGTTTCACCAACTCGCCATAATAATTTACAACACAATTTTACTTTTTAATTCGGCGGATGGAAATTAATTAAGTTATAATATTTGTGCGAAGTTCCTCTGGCACAAATTCGATATTGACATGGCCACAAGCGACACAGTGAAATACCGGAATTGGTATGTATGACGTTTTTGGCTGGCCTGTTAAGATTGGTGATACACTTCGGAGAAACATACCTTCGGCAAATGTATTACACTGACATTTATCACAAATTACTTCGTTAGTGTCACTTATAGTAACTCTTGGTTGATTAGCTGGTGTTTGATTCATAATGATTAACTATATACCAACAATACGAATATGTCAATTATTATTACCTCTTTCGTTTAGGTTTGGGCTGAACGACAGTAATATAATCTAATATTTCTCCAGTATCAAGGTCAAAGTTACGACCTACCCACAATATTCACACTTATAAGTTAGAGCATACTTATGCTTCTTACAAAGTGTTTTTAATGCTTTAATGAAATCCTTATTCACAATTATTCTCCAACGGGAATTACTTTTGCAGTATCTGTTTCTGTATCAATTTCAACCGTAATATATTCTGACCATTCAACAAACTTTGAAATATCGTGTTCAACAATTTTACGAAATTCCTCACGACCAATATCCTTATCTTCTCGTGAATCAAAGTAAGTCTCAACTGCCTCGTCGATTGCATCCGAAACACAGTCCGGATTTTTCATTGTAATTGTAATTTTCATAATATTATTTCCCCTTTTGTTTTAACAATCTAATGATACCAATTTTATATAAAATGTCAATCAATGTTTTTTGACTTTCAACTCCGATATAAAATGGTTTTTAATTGGCGCGGCATTTGTTGTAAATTGTTTATTATCAACACCAAAAAATATAATAGTGAAAAAACTAAACTATATATTGATTCTCTTAATATTTGTAATGGAAACATAACTAAGGCTGCAAAAATTTGCGGAATTAGTAGACGCACGTTTCACAGAATGATTAATAAATATGGTATTCATAAAGTCGTCGCGCCAATCACTATAAATGCTTAATAATTAACCGCTTAACTTTTATGTTGACATTTTTTTGTTATTGTGATAAATTATACTTGATATTGATTAGAATTGGGGTGCCAAAAAGTCCCATAAGAGATTATTTGGCACACTGACAAATTGGCAGTAATAAATTGACAAAATGTCATTAAATTGACAAATTGTCAAATTGGAAAAATTATGAATGGATTTATTGAATTTATAGAATATACGAAGCAAAATTATTTGTGGTCATTATTTATAATTTTTACATATTTATTTGGATTTCTGATACTTAGTCTAAGTATTGGGATAGCGGCGATAAAGACTCTCATTAAAGAGTACTTTATGTGGAAAGCAACCTATGAAAAGGAAATGAAAGAAAAATGAATACAGTACATCAAATGCGGTTAGGTAAGTATAAAGTTCGGATTGAGCATCGTCGGCGTTATTTTGATCCGGTGAATAAGCGTTATGCTTTTTTGACTAAGTATGAGAAGTCAATTAGTGCATTGCCTGATTATGTAACTATGACAGCTACAGGTGGTTATACTACGGTTACGGTTACTACACCGGACGGTATTACCACGCAGGGTATTGCCAAGTGTAGCAAATATGAGTTATATGAGAAGCAAGTGGGTGTGTATCTTGCGTTGAAGCGGGCACTAGGGGGGGAGGGGGAGGGGGACTTCCCGAAGCAAAGTGAATTTGAATTTGTCAAGGAAATTGATAATAAATGTGGTGGTTGTCATAATTGTCAATGTAATTGATTCAATTCAACATTAAATCAGATGGCCACTATCATAATGGTTAGTGGCTTTTCTGTGTTTAGATAAAGAGTATTAATTAATTAATTGATTGTGGGGTATTGTAGTAACGGGTGTATACACAAAAAATCCCTTATATTGTAATAAGGGATTGATTGGTTAGTTGTTTGTATTACTTGATTAGTCGTTGGGATTGATTACCACGACTTATTTGATTGCCTTGTTTATCAATGGTATTGTTATTTGATTTATTGTACCGGCCTTGATATTCGCCTTTACTATTATAAACATTTACATCACCACGAGGATTTTGGTCAAGGCGACCAATTATATTATTCATTCCATCACGAAGATATTCCTGCATAATATTTAGTCCTTAAAATTAGGAAGTGGTCACCCCATCGAAGAATGACCACTTCCCCATCGCCTATTTTTTAATGTTTCCTGCTTTTGTGACCCCAGCCATCTGCATAACCAGCATCATAACCAGTGTCATAGTCATCAGTCGGTGTCGTCCAACCCACTGATTTCAAGAAGTTTACATTGTGTTCTTTACTATCGGTGCGACCTTCCGGATAACCATCAATATAACCATTGATATAGGAATCCGATTTAACTGTCGGTGCTACTGTACTGGCATAACCATCAATATAACCATCAATATAACCGAGGTCATAGAAATCATCGGTATCGAGTCCACTGAACGAAACCTTTGCCTCGCCATCTTCCCTATTTTCCTTACCATCTTTATATCCTTGGTCATAACCATCTTCATACTGAGCATCACCTTCCCCGTCAACTTCATCTGAACCGAACTCATCACTACCATCATCGTTATACTGACCAGTATAAGTTGAATTGAGTGGCATTTCATATTCACCGACAACCTTATACTTACAGGTACGGAGTTTCTGACATTCACAATCATTAGGAATACTGACAACATCCTTTGGATTGATTTCGACAATTACAACCTTGCCACCACAAGCAAAACTTGTGGCATATTCCATCGAACCTGCGTGAATACCTTTGGAACAATGATTTTCCTTGTTGTCATCAACTTGATTACGGACACATTCAATGGTTTCACCAACACCATTAAAAATATGACCCTGTGCATCAGCACGACCTTGAAGCAGAGTCAACGTGCCACTGGTTTTGCTATAAAAGTCATCCTGCAAACCTTTATATGCCAAGAAGGTGCCATTATTGGTAATGGGCATATTCTTGTGTTCCAAGAAGGTATAGAGTTCCTCAACTGCTCGTTTAGAGGGATTGCTATACAGATTCTCGATGAAACGGACAATCGGGGTAGCTGGCAACTTATTAGAGATAAATTCCAGCAAGCGGTCAACAACGACACCACCAATGTTCAAACCGTTGTAACTGGCTTCATTACCGACAATCTGAATCTTACCTTCCACGAAGTTGATAACCGATTGACGAATGTTAATCAGGTCAATCAATGTTTCACCATCATTGATACGAACTGCATCCAAGATAGCTTCCCAATTCGGGTGCGTATTGTCTGCGGTGTAGACCTTATTATCAATTACTGCTGTTAAGGAGTTGTTTCTAATGCTAGTTGCGATGTTTTTGATGTTTTTCATTTTTTTCCTTTTTGTTGTTACTATTTCTTAACTATCTATAAGTATATTCCATTTTGTTATTTTTGTCAACAACTGATTTTATATATTATTTCCCTTATCAATCAGGTTGATATAATCTGCGATTGTTGCAATATGTTTGGCATTGGCATCATTTTCATCAATCGAATATGCCGATTGATATGACCGACACAGCATCAGCATTGGGTATGAATTGATAATAGTTTTAATTAAGTCGGTGATTGTGGCAACTTCTGTATCACATTTAATCTTGCTACCAACCATACTGACGAGGGCATCATAATTATCTGTATTGGATGCCTTGTGAGTCTTAATCAATTCAGCCAACTTGACAAAGGAATTATCCTTGCTATCAATTTTCTTAGCCAAACGAGTTACTAATGTCCACGATGGCATTTGATTGTTATCGTGAAAGTTTTGTGAGACTTTACGGAAAGCGGAATACCACGCAAAGTTTTTATCGGCAATTAACGCCGCAAACTTTTCAGTGATGACATCTTCCACGCGAGTCCACTTGGTCTTGTCAAATTTCTTTGCGTCCAAAATACGAGTACCAAACCCATAAATCTTGGTGATATTTGTCTGACCAATCTTATTCAGCTTGTCAATTACGTTACAGGCATTTTCAACACAAGTGACATTATCACCCTTACCTTTCCATTGTAACGCATTGTCTTTCAATTCAACATAATAACCAGTGTCAGTATTGAAGTTAATATCCACAGTTGTCCAACACCCACTATAACCATGCCGACGATACAATGATACACAAGTATTATCTGCAACGGTAACGAACTTGGCACCACGAACCAATGGATTACTGACACCATAAGTTTTACCAGTCGAACCACTACGAATAATCGTCTTTTTAACATCCTCAACAATGTCACTATACTTGGTAATCGGAACCAAATCCAATTCCAAATCCTTAAAGCATTGGGTTTGGAGTGCTGTCTTACCCTCAAAGTCCAAGACATAGATGCTGTTAATTGCACTATCCTTTGACATCAAGTAATGACAGGCTTTACGGACATAATTATTCTTCTGAGTGTCATAGTGCAAGATAGCCACGGACTTTGCACACTTGATACCAGTAGTATTGTGCCGATTACCCTTTTGGAGTTTCAAGACACTACTACTCATTTGATAACGATGAATTGGGAATTTACCCATATCATTATAATCCTTGTATTCGTGACCACCTTTCTTATATCCCTTGTCCAAATCATACTCATTGAATCCCTCAATATAATTACTATTGATAGTGTGACCATTCCACACAAGACCCTTTTTCTCAAAGTAGGGTTTGAGTCCAGTTAAGCCACCGTGATGATAGCTATAACCATTGGTATCACCAAAGAGAGTACCGAACAAAGCCTTAGCCTCAAAGAGATTCTTACAATCCTTAAACTTTTCAGTGACAACACGCTCAATCTCTGCCATCACTGTCTTAACTGCGGCATTGATACCGTTGATGGTGTGGTCAGTGTATTGGAGTGCTTCACGGCTCGGTGCAAATTCGACATCACCAATGTTGAAACGAAACACCAAATCAGCATTTTTAATATAATCCAACACCTTGTCATTCAAGCTACCATCACGAGTTTGTGGCAATTTAACCAAGTCCCATTTAATCGGATACGCGATATTGCCCATCAATGCCAGAGAAGTAGAATTATTACGACCATAATAATTGGTGGAAGTGTCCTCAAAGATTGTCCAGTTGCTACCTTGAAACAAAACAGTCTTTTCCTTGACCTTTTCGTCGGTAGGAGTAAAACCAATCAACTCAGGCTTTACAGTCCAATACTTAAAGAAATTAAGTGCCTTGTCACGAAAATCTTCGATGTCATCGTGCTTGACATTGACAGTAATTTCAATACCTTCCTTTTCATCTGCTTTCATTGGCTCACTGAGCAATACGAGACAGTTGCCAACATTGGTCTTATCCAAGACACAATCATAAACAGTCTTAATACCATTGTTATAGGAAGTGACAATAAAGCTATCACCATAAGCAAAGCCACTCTTACTACCAATGCCTAATGTACCAATCGCATCATTGGTGTTACGCTTTGTGGATTCACCGTAGGAAATGAAGATGTCAACAATATCCTGTTCAGACAAGCCACCACCAAAATCACGAACCTTAAAGGTAGGGTCAAGTTTGGACGGCAGGGTAACAATAATCGGGGTATCTTTCAATCCTGCCATAACATTTGCATCACAAGCATTACAGGCATATTCACGAATTACTGCCAAGACTTTATCAGAATAGATTTGGTCACGGACAATATGAATCAAGTGACTGAGATTCTTAGACTTGATTCCAAAGGTGTGCGATTTGAAGTTGGTGCTATTGGTTACTGTGCGATTGCTTTCGATGGTTTTCATTCTATTACTATTTCTTTCGTTTGTTCGATGGTTTATTTACTTAACTGTTATTTAGTATAGCAGTTTATATAAAAATGTCTATCACTAAATTATGTTGATTGTCAACGACTTAGACAGTAAAATTTTTACTTTCATGATGATGTAATATACATTTCTTACACCAGTCGAGAAACGTGGCATCATCGCATGACCATTTCATTCTATTAATGTCCTTATGTACCCAGCGAACATTTCTTTCATCATAGCCCTTACTGGAATCTATTCTATCCAATGATGCCGATGTCAACGTTGCGCGAGTATTATGGGTATTTATCTCTTGTGTAAATGTTAAATCCACACCAGATAAAGCACATTTACGATTCTGACGTAAAAACAAATCCCATAAATACTGAGGAGTTACTGTAAACGATAGATTTCTTTTAATAGCATTTTGTTTAATCGCATTTATATGTGCCAATGAAATTTCTCCAACTCTTTTATTTCTACGTTTCATTGAACAGGATTTTCCGCATGTTAATTTATTTCCACTAGTTAAAGAATTACTCGCTACTTTAACAAAATTTCCACATTTACATTGACAGTTCCATAATGCGCCTCTGTGCTTGGTTTTTTCAGGTAGTAAATTTATTACTATCAAATCTCCAAATTGTTTTCCTGTTAAATCTATAAAATTATATTTAACATCATGTTTTGTTTTACACCCACAAGATGTAGAATTTCCGTTGTAAAGATTTGAAGACAATATATCCACAAAATTACCACAGTCGCATTTACATCTCCATTTTGATCTCTTTGTTCCTTTTTTACCAGTAGGTAACAATCCCAAGTAAGAAATTGCAGTTAGTTTACCAAACTTTGAATTTGTCAAATCACGTCGTTTTATTCCGCAAATAAGAAAGTCTTTTTCTTTCTCGTTCCGATTCTTTGTTTCGATTATAAAAGTCTTGTTGATATTTTCGATTTTTTGCTCTAATTGATTCGACTGTTCTTTTAGGATTTCGTTTTGGCATAGATTAGCGTTTTCCATATACTAATAAATAGCGGGAAATTCTCCTAAAATTAGGATTATCTACTAAACAACGCGAATAATTCCTGCTTGATAACAAGTAACACCCAATCGTTTATCAATAGATTTAATAGGAATACCACATTCTTTCAGCATGATCTCAGACGTTATTTGAGATTCTAACCATTTGGCCCCAGTTTTTTCTGACCAAACAGAATGTATAATAATTTCCTTAATGCCGCCTTGAATTACCGATTTACAACATTCATTACAGGGGACTCCTTGTGTATAAAGCACTGCGTCCTTTGTGGATATACCAAACCTAGCCGCTGATAATACTGCGTTATCTTCTCCATGTACCACCATTTTATACTTGGTTTCTTTGTTTAAATAACGTTCTGGTAAGTCATTAACGCCAATAGGAAATCCGTTATATCCTGTAGAAATTATGCGTTTATCTTTTACCAATACTGCGCCAATTTTAGTTGATGGGTCTTTCGATTTTAATGCTATTAAATACACCATGCGCATAAACCATTCATCAAAACTCATATCACAAATAACGTATGGAATGTCTTCTATCATATTACTTTCTCTCTGTATGTAACTTATGAGCAATAGGATAGAACAAATCCAGTACCATTTGCTCCGGTACAAAGTATTTACCATTCAATTCTTGTCGCATTAATTGATTAATCTTTTGTAAATCTCTGCGGGTAAAGTTTAACTCTACTCCACAGATACCACATAATTTTGGTGCTTCATTATTCATACTCCATAACTATACGCCTTATCGATTATTCTGTCAAGCTGTTATTACTTCGCTTATTGGCTCAATTGCCACCACCGCATATACTTCATACCATTCAGTACCACACAATTCAGTACCACACAATTCACATCTTACCTTCTGTGCATTATCTTCAAAATGGTCGAAGTAATAGATATTGTCTGGTTTTAAACAATACGGACAAAAACGCGGGTCTTTAATGTAAGAATTAGTAACTTGTTTTGGGAATTTCATTGACTACACAATCTCCACTGGCTCAATAATTTCCTTGGCTCCGCAAGACGCACAAATCTCAAAGGGTCGGCAATTGTACGGATACCCTTGACCATAACCATCACTGTAATACCACCCATCCAAATACGCGTCACGCTCATCTGCATACACATTCTTACTACCACAACGCTCACACTTAATACTAATCATTTGATTAACCTTTGTTTTACTTTGTTTATTTAACGGTCAATGGTTATTGTCAAATCAGACAGACCATCATCAATCATTTCCTCAACTTCACTTCGGTCAACGAATTCACTATCACTAAGAACATCCTCAACTACCGATTGAATATCAAGTTCCTCTACAAACGCCTTATCATCAAGAATATCCGTAACCTTATCCTCAACCATCTGGTCAAGTTCATCCTCACGAACAAACTCAAAATCAGAAACAATATCCTTAATAACCTGTCGCAGTTCAGCACTAGCCTTCTTGTTCTTCACCAATAGTTCAACTACACCCTTAACAATATCATTCTTCTCAGCAATAGTCAGATTCATTTTATATTCTTTCTTTTGTTATTTATTAACCTTACCACATTTTATAAAAATGTCAAGACTTTAGTTTGATTTTATATGGTTTAGTAATATAAAATCTTGCTGTTACTGCTGCACCATCTTGTTCCTCATCAATAATATCAAATGCTGACTTATCAGGATATACCTTTTCAACCAGACTATCCATCTTAAATGAGAAGGAATCTATATTATATTCATCTCCCACAATATCTGCAATGAGTACACCATTCTCAACAAAAAGTTGTCCCACTCGATTAATACCACCGTGACCATATGTTTCCCAATTTAATTCCAACATAACATCACCCGAATTAACTTTCTTAATTACTTCCTTAGTGAATACATCTTTGATTTTAATGTCATTCATATTTATACCAATCCTTCCAGATACTTTTGACCTTCCATTGTTTATTAAGTCTACCAGATTTTATATAATCTGTCAAGTTAATTGTTTTGGTTTTTCCCAATTATCCCTTGCCCACAGTGGTTGTTGGTTTGTATAGTGACACGCCACTAAAAATTGATTTCTATCTTCAAGATTAAACCAAGACAAAGGAGTAATGTGGTCTATATGCCAAGTATTCAAACCATAGTTATCCCAAGTCATTCCTTCTTGAAATTTTGATTCAATATATTTCTTGAAGTCTTCGATTGAACATCCCAAGTCTTTAACGGCAGAACCATTTTTCCAATTATTTTTTATTGCTCTATTCAACCGATTTCGTAAATTACACGCCAATTTGTAATTGATATCGGTTTGTTTTCTAATCTTATTTCTTAAATTGATTTTAGATTTGTTTATTCGTTGCCACTCTCGTTTGCCCTTTTTAACTTTATCTGAATTTTTGATTCTATATTCTTTATCGCGAACAGCAATTTCAGTTTTATGACTTTCCCTGTATTTTTTACTTCTTGTTTTTATAATATCTTTATCTTGTTGACGATATTGTGTTTTCCACTTTTTGATATTAGATATATAATATTTGTGTCTACGTTCCTTTTCTGCGCTTCGTTGCATAATCTCGTCTCTTTTTTCTTTCTGATTCAAGATTGTTGTAATAGAATTGTCGTTGTGCTTTTCTATTGGCTTCTCTAATTGATTCAATGGTTCTATTAGGATTTTGTTTTGGCATAGATTATTATTTTCCATACTAATAAATAGTACGATAGTATGTAATATTACATATTATTTAAATATTTTTCACCGACTTCCGTAAGGCATCTACCATTATCCACTTTCATTAGATTGTTACGTAGCAAATGTAATTCTGCATCTTTTTGGACGGCTGTTGCTGACATTCCTGTTTTTGCCGCTAAATCTAACAACCTAGAATGTGGGTTTTTATTTAATGCTTGTAAAACCTTAATTTCCATAGAATTCAATCCCAATGGTTTAATACCAAGTTGTTTCTTCATATCATTCCACGCTTTAATATCAAATGTATCAATGTTAAACTGTGAACAATAATTAATGACATCATTTGCCATCATCTGCGCACATCGTGGGTTACGTCTCAATACAGTTGGTATTAATTCAACCACATCATCGGTAAAGGTAAGTTTAACATTATTTTTGATAATGTTTCGTCTAACTATTTCCATTAATTCTTCGGGTTTATATGCTTCTAAATCTAGTCTATTGCACCGTGACATAAGGGCGTGAAAAATTTTATCTGGTTCACTAGTTGCCAATAAAAAGGAATGTTTGGTAAAATCAATATCAAATACCATATCTTGATATACAAATGTATTTCTATTTTCATTATTAGGATTTAACATTGTTAATAATGACATTGTTAAATCTTTGGGCAATTCACTTGCTTCATCTAATAATAATGTACAAGTATTGTCTTGAATAAATGGTATCAATACTTGCTCAACAAATTGTTTCAGATTTTTAATTGTGGCACAATTAATAAGTTTAGCAGTTTTTGGTTTGCCATCAATAACCAATTCTTTGGCAACTTTAGCAGAAAAAAACGTTTTTCCTGTGCCCTTTTCTGAAACAAACATAAAATGGGGTATCATCTTTGTAACTCTAAATCCACGCAAATAAAACGATAATTTATTTTTTATTTCAGTTTGTCCAATAATGTCATCAAATGTAGTTATAGTATTATTCATATATACCCATAATACGCATTTTTTATAAAATGTCAACAATTATTTTCGGTTTGTTGATAATAATTGGTATAAATCATTTTTAGTGGTATATTTATATTGGGGATAAGGAATACATAACATGAAAATGATACCAAACGATTACTTTAAACAAATTGATAATGAAGAGAAAGCATATATTTTGGGGTTTATGGCAGCAGATGGGCATATAGCGCCCCCATATAGATTTAGACTTACATTGGCAGAAGAAGATAAAGAGATATTAATAAAAATTAAGAATGCGATGAAATGCGGAAATATAACATATGTAAAAAAATATCCAATCTGTTTTGATGGTAAGACATATAATTGTCAAAATCAATGGAGGTATAGTATTAATTCTAAAAATTTAGTGGACGATTTATATAAATTTGGTGTAGTTGGAACAAAAACATACAGTGTAAGAATACCAAAATTAATTCCAATTAACTTATTACCACATTTTGTCCGAGGATATTTTGATGGGGATGGTTGTATAAGTGTAAGCGGTAAATATAAAAATTATTATAGAATCAACATTTGTGTAAATAAACAATTTGGTAAACAACTTATTAAACTATTGAATGACAATAATATAAAATCAATACTTGGTAAAGAAGAGCGAAATATACACAAAATTCGTATAGATAGTGCATATGAAGTTGGTAAATTTTGTAAATGGTTATATACAGACGCAATGATATATCTTGACAGGAAATATAAAAAATATCTCGATTTAGCAAAAACCAAATATATAAATCAAAAAATTAAATCTTCTAAATATATTGGCATCCATAAACGAAAAAATAAATGGATTGCTACCGGCCAATCTAATAAAAAACAAATATATATTGGTATATTTGATACTGAATTACAAGCGTATAAAGCCAAAATTAAATATCAATTAACTCAAATCTAAGTCTTTAACTTCAATTTTCATATCATCATCGTTTAGCTTAACAGATTTAATAGGAATAACTTCTGCGTCAGCAAACTCAAGACCAATATCTTCTGCCCAAGTAGTTCCTATCTGAACAATAGCATTTTTGTGCAGAAACTCATTCAACTGATATAATCTACAAGGCCTTGTGCTTTTACTCCCCTTTGGACGACCAATCTTTAATTTTTCCATATAACTAATCCTACTTTCTTTTTATAATTAAGTCAAGCATAATTTCATACCACCCATAAATACCTTATTAGCAAATACTTCTAACTTGGCTAACAACCAACGACATTGACCAATATTTGATTCAAGACACTCACTCCAGTATCGGGTATTCTCTTTGTGGTGAATAGAGTCCCAATAGATATGCCTTGCAATTGCCGGTGACAATCCACGATTACGGCAGGATTCCACCCAATGTCGCTCAATCAATTGATAGTCGCTTTTTCATTATTAATCAATATTAAATGATTTATATAATAATGTCAATGATTAAATTTCGGTGTAAACCACTTCAATAAAAGCCTTGCCATATCCACTTAATGAAGTATCGCCAAATTTCTTGGTGGCTTTCTTTTCAGCAGATTTAGAATTGCCAGCTTTAACAAGACCCATTTCAATACCATTCTTATAAACAATATATGTTTTCAACTGGATGCCTCAATAATACGGTATTCAGAAATGTCATCGTATTCAGCCATATCGCCAGAATCAACTGCTTCACTCACCATATCGATATGCTCGCACAATGCCTCTTCCGCTTCACGATATGTATTAAATCGGGTTGGTGTTTGAACACCATCAATCTCATCAACCCATCCAGCATCATCCCAGCCATACACAAACTCTCGTTCAATTTTGAATTTCATTCTTTAATGATACGGCAATTATATAATAAGTCAAGACTTTGTTAAAATCTTATCTAACCGATTGAATATTAAGAGTTTATTAATAATTTCAATCAATTCGGGATCACGATAGGCATAGTTATCGGGGATACCCAATACAATTGTAGATTTTAAAGCACCATCGGCACCAGTCAAGGCAAATTTTTGCTTGGCATACTTATAATGCTCGGTCTCCGCAAATATAATGTAGTCTGCCCATTCAATCAAGACTTGATCAAGTACAACCAATGCATAATCGGGGTATACACCACAATTACGAACATTACAGTTATATGGCTCATTAGCTAATATAAAGGCGAGGGTCGCAGAACGAAGCAATCCTGCCGAGCAAATCGCTAAAACTTTAGGGAATTTCCCCTGATGTGAATTACGAGCAGTCATCAATCTGTTTTCATAATAGTCTTGTATTTTCATTATTTTCAATCCTATGTTTATATATTTGTTTTATATGCGAAATAAATGCGTCATAATCTGCATTTTTCTTTAAGAAATTACAATAGTTACAACATGGTAAACTGTTTTCTATTGTATATCCTTCTAAATTATTTTTTCTGTCTATTCCATTATAAATGTATATTCCTATATCCGAGCTTTTTTTGCTTATTGTACTTGGCGCACTTCCACAATAATAACAATCCTCCGATGTAATTTTTATAAATTCTTCTTTTGTTAATGTAAACGGTAAACTTTTTCGTCGAGCACTGCCTTTATATCTAAGTAATAAATCATTTAATCCAGAATCTTTTTTACTACATCGTAACTTAACCATGTCTGATAAATAACATCCACACGACTTACTATGTCCTGCTCTCAAATCAAACCCATTTACTAATTTAGTATTGCCGCATTCACATAAACAATTCCATAAAAATCCCCGTGGCCCTTTTGTATCAGATAAATTTAACACAGTCCATCTATTTATTATCTTTCCAGTCATATCAATTTTTTTGCTCATACACTATATGTATCGAGCACAAACACCAAAACGCATTAAAACATACAGTTATTCATAATTTAATATTCAATCCTATTTTATTGTTTGGAGCAAGAGGTGGGGCTTGAACCCACTCAAAAAAGTTTGGAGTCCGCAGTCTGAATTGAACAGACAATGGCTTACGCCTATGCTTTTGCAGAGCATACCCTTACCATTCGGGTCATACGGACATTAATATGTCAAAGGCGCATCACCAATCTATAATTACTGGTTGTCCTTTATATATACCAACATTACCAGAATGGTCATCATACCAGCCCCGATATTTCTTTCGTAAAACATTTACTATTTTCTCCCAATATTCATTATCATTATCATTACCACATACCGCTTCACATTTGGGTTGAATCAGGATACCATCATATTCATTACAATGTGCTACCCTAATAGGTTTCAAGATGTATTTACTTCGTGGTATACGGGCATACTCACTACCAATCTTAACCACATACTTTACATCACCACGACTAAACACTTCACTAAAGACACCTTCTCCAATACGACTAAATCCCCCCGCCTCAGTTAACCATTCCCTGAATCTATTGGAACTACCCAACTCCAAAAATTTGTCCGTTAATACCTTTGGTGATACCTTCTTCTTTACTCGCATACCCATATTCAAAACCCTTTTTAATTATTGTTATTATTCAACATTATTAACGAGTATATCACCACATTCATTAATGGTCAACTACTTTTTATAAGCTTATCAATCTTACCATATACACTGTCTATATCACGACCAACTATACCATATTTCGATTTAAGCAATTTATAGACCTTATTAACAGGTTTCTTCTTACCACCCAAACTGTTATTCCACAGTATTTCACTGTAATACTCAAATTTTAACCGCATTAACTCACTCTTATCTATGTTCTTTGTTTTCATATCCCATAACTAGTTGATACAGAATATAATAAACATCTTTACATTATTATATAATCCGCTATAATGATTAATGTAGTAAATGACGTAAAGTGCGCGGGACACTCTAAACAACAGACTAGTGAGCAGCGAACGAAGGGTAGGGTACCGATACTTGCCCAAATTCAATTAAGCGTAAAGTCCACACTTCCCCCCATTATTTTACCATCTTATTCGATTTATGTCAAGCACATACTCGAATTCACTTTTAATCACTATAAACCCCATATTACCAACACCTTATATGAATTGAATATAATGCTAAGTGCTTGGTATTTAAGTACTTATGAAGTATCACTATTTTTAATGACTAGCTACGACAATGTATTGACAATGTAAATAGTATATAAGTCATTGATAATCAGGCATTTATATAAGTACCTCATAATTAGATACTTATAGATAATCCATAACTACTTGATATTAAACACTTTATACTAAGTCATTGATTATTAACTACTTATAAAAGTAATGAAAATTATGAATGGGTGACCAAAATCCTCGCGGTACACTAAACAATAATAACCAATAACACACCAATACTACAGCATACCATATACACAATAACACAGTGTACCAAGATACACTACAACACCATATACAGTGAACTAATAACACCACAATACAATACCAATAACACAGTGACAATAACACAATAACCAAAATACTAATAAACCAATAAAAAATTTCCTGTGAAAAAATTATGACGTGTATAAAAAAGCCGTATTATCTTATCTTCCCTACAGTCAATTGGTTATAGCATATCAATATTGATGATTATTATATAATTGTCATTTTGTCATAATTTTACTGACAATTTGGCATTCTTTTCTTATTAATAACGAATTAAAGTATTGGTTAATGGTCATTGAATATCCTTTACTAATAGAGGGGGTGAATGTAATAGAGTATAAGGGGTATGGATTAATAAAATGGGGGTGGGGGGACCTCCCCGAAGACGGTGGAAATGAATAAATGGTTAGAGAATATCAGAGATTGGTTAGAGAGTGTATATGGTTAGAGAATATCAGAGATTGGTTAGAGAGTGTATATGGTTAGGTGTGGTAGTAATAGATTATAAGAA
>Ga0214237_1000293_pt1 | contig 15500 bp, 17 predicted proteins | sample TroBogypolimnion_42_FD_153075 | JGI IMG/M metagenome (GOLD analysis project Ga0214237, IMG submission 153075) | Freshwater microbial communities from Trout Bog Lake, WI - 29JUL2008 hypolimnion | ecosystem: Environmental > Aquatic > Freshwater > Lake > Hypolimnion/Profundal zone | place: Trout... | reverse complement strand
AAAAACAGGGATGGGTATGGAGTGATGAAAATGAATAATATGAAACTCACTCATCGCCTATCGTTTCTATACCATCACGGCAAAGTCCCCGTGGACTGCGTTGTGAGGCATAAGTGCCGTAATCGTCATTGCGTCAACCCCGAACACTTGGAGGTTGGAACACAATCAGACAATATGAAAGATAGAATCCGTGACGGAACGATGCCCGTAAAACTTACTGCCGACCAAGTGACTCAAATCCGTATTCTTGCGGAGATTGGTATTGATAGGCGTTATGAAACACTTGCCGAGTTATTTGGTGTATCGTCGTCTACGATTAAAGATGTCGTGCGGCGGCGAGGTTGGAAGCACATTCCATAGTCACTTATGATTGAGAGAATGTCCTGACGACTCTGACCCCGAGGTGGAGGGACGACGGGGACGCATATACTTCGCCAGTTCAGGACACTTGCTTTTCACGAGGTGCGTAATCATCATCTCTTTCGTCATAAGTCGCCAGTTGCGACCACGAAGCATCGGACACGCCACTCGGTCCAGCATCGTCATTATGTCCTGCCTCGTCATCTGTTCCAGTTCCTCGGTGGGCTCCATTGGGTTATTCCGAGAAGAGATTTAATCCACCTGCTCCTTCTTTGTCTTGCGAACTGCCCGAATCTTCGCCATAAAATCACGAGCCTCCTGGCTGCCCTTGATGAGGCGACCCATCGCCACATTCTCCTTGCCGACCATCACATCCTTGTTCGCCACGGCGATGGGTTCCTTGTTCTCCACGCCCTGAACCGATGCCTTCTTGGAGACCTGCTTGGGGTTCGGCAGGACCTTCTCGGGCACCTTGCTGGGCTTGGACTCGGCAACCACCTGCTTGACGACCTTCGCCTCTGTGGGACGAACCGCCGTCTTGAAGGAGCCAGTGGCGGCGATGCGGTCCATCTCGGCGAGGAGGAGGTGGCGAGGCATCTTGCCGACAGGCGTGGCGTGTTTCTTGTGCTCCTCACGGACGACCTTGCGGAGTTCGCTCAACTTCATCTTGGAGTAATCAAGGTCGCTCATTTTGTTTAGAACGACAGAGAAGTTCTGTTGCGATTGAAACGACTATGTTCCAAAGGTGGTCCACATAATGTTCTGGGTTCCTGCTCCTGCTGAACTCCATCCAATCGTGAAGGAACTGCCTGATGTAGGCGTGGCGTATAACTGGGCGGTCGGACCATCACGCATCGTCACCTGAACCACATAGGTGCCCGAGCCAGTGTAGGCTGCTGGAATGGTGACGACGACGGTGCCTGATGAACCTGACCCTGTGGCGGTTCCATACTGAATGACGGGTTGAGCCACATTGGACGAACTCAACAGACGAGAGAAGGTGTTCTGCGAGATTACAGGCGACGGCAGATAGGTGCTGGTTCCGCCGATGCTGATGTAGTTGGACGAACTCAAATACATTGGCTGTCCCTGCTGTGCGGATATCTGGTGGTAGGGCAGACCAGGTGCTCCGACCTTCAAGTATAGACCCGACCCAGGCACGAGGTTCTGGTAGTCGGCATTGATGCGGATGTCGCCCGTGGCGGATATGGGTAGGTTTCCGCCTCCCACGATAGACCCGTTACTCATATTGACGGCTCCGACATTGCTGATGGTTCCTCCCGCCATATTGATGTTCCCCGCCATCGTCAGACCACTCACATTGCTGATGGTGTTGTTCCCTGCGTCCACTGGCGAGTAGATAGCAAGGCTCTGTCCTTGGAGTTGGATGGTGTTGGATGACGAGATGTTGAGTGGCTGTCCCGCTGCGAGAATGATGCGTGAATAGTTGGAACCGCCGACCAGCGATACAAACCCAGTCGTGGCGTTGGTGGAGGTCAGGTTCAGGTTTCCAGTGGCGGCAATCACACCCGCATTGACGATAGCATAGTTAGACATATCAACGGACTGCGTGGCTGGGTAGGTAGACCAGTTTGAACTTGTCGTGTTGATGGGGTTTCCATTCACGAGCACATTGCCGTTGAGGTTGAGGTTGGACCCTGCGGTGAAGTTCAGGTTGGAAGTTGCGTTGATGGAGAAGTTGCTGGACGACGAGATACTGGCTGCCCGTATCTGTCCGTTGATATAGACCTGACCGCCGTTGCTCGGAGTGAGGTTGATGTTGGACGAGGCATTGAGATTGATGTTGTAGTTGGAAGTGGCGAGGGCACCTACGAACTGCTGGGCGGTGAGGGTCAGGTCGCTTCCTGCGACAAACGGCACATTGATGGTTGTGATGCTGTTACCATTGATGGTGGGAAGGGTTCCTCCTGATGTTGTGACGAGTGTCGTTCCCGAGAATGTCCCTGCCGAAACGGCTGCGAAGTTGCTGATGACTCCGTTTGACCCGCCATCAATGACGGCGTTGTTCCCCATTCCTATCTTTTGGACTCGCAGCATATCAACCCACTGCGAACTATCGGGGTGGATGTTGAGGTTGGAACCAGGGTAGTTGCTGATAGCATCCACATACAGAGAGTTTTGGAGTTTTGTGCCGTTTGCTCCGTAGAGGTAGATAGTGCCTGGTGTGTTGGGAACGGACGATGCCGACCCTGCGACGATATTCACTCCCAGTGTGCCCTGGATGTAGTTGTATCCTGCGAGTGACCCGACTGGGGACACGGCACCTGCGTAGGACAGGATGGACGCAGCACTTAACTTGATGGCGGAGGTCAGGTTATAGGGCACTGTTAGAGGCGAGTTGGCGGTGAGGTTGATTTGTCCGCCGATGCCGTAGGTTGTCCCGCTGATGGTGACGGAACCCGCATCTGCCGTGAGGTTGATACTTCCACCCTTGCCTCCCTTGTTGGAGAGGTTCGTGTAGCAGTAGTCCGTGTAGTCACTGCCCTTGTCGCCAAGAATGTTGTAGGTGTTGGTGAAGGAGTTGCTGATGGTGGGAGCATTGTTGGAAAGGGTGGTTCCGCAATAGTTTGTGAGGTTGCTGGTTGCCGACACCGACAGATTGCTCGCACTAATGAGAGTGGGCGTGACGACTTGCGAGGTGAAGGTGCCGACGGTGCCGCTCACGCCTCCCGACGAGGTCACAGTGCCTCCCGAGATGGTGCCTGATGCGGTGAGTGTGCCTCCCGAGATGTTGCTGATGGCGGTGATGTTCTTGGCTCCGACGATGGAGTTGTTGCTTCCCGCACTGGCGAGGTTTATATCACTTATAGCGTTATACAACGCCCAATCTGCGATATTTGATATATCGGAGGCGTTGGCGATGAGGTTGCCGTTGAAGTAGAGGTTGGACCCGATGTTCGTGATGGTGTTGGACGCATCCATCTTGATGGTGTTGGATGTGGCGGGATAGATGCTCCACTGGGAAGTCGGGGCGGAGAGAACGCCGTTTTCTGCGAGGACACCACCGATGTTGGTTAACACCAAGGGTGCGGTTCCTGCGAGTGAGATGCTGGTCGGGTTCGTGGAGAGCCATAGCGGATTGTTGCTATTTCCTCCATACACGGGCGACCCGATAGTCGTCATTGGTATAGGTCAAGAAAGGATTACACGAGTATAGGGGTGAGCGAGTATCTCTGTGCTCCGTCGGTTGGACTGAAAGTATGACCTGAAAGAGAGAAGATTGCGGGATTGCTGGTGGCGTTGGACTGCGTGAAACTCACCGTTCCCGAGAGTGTGAATACGGAATAAGCGGGAACGACGATGTAATCGGAGGAGATGAAGTTGTCGGGAGTGAAATCGCTTGGGAACACGGCGGTCATACGGACAGACACGCCTGGAAGCATTGTAGTAGAAAGTTGCCTGTATGCTCCAAAGTTGCCCGTGTAGAACAGGACGGCAGGACCACACGCTTGGGCGAAGTTGATGGTCTTACAGTTTCCAAGAGCGAACCCCGCTCCTCCTCCCGCAACAGATGTCCCATTTATCAATCCCACATTCAAGACGGATACTCCTGCCGTAGACGTGTTGCTGCCGATTTGAAGACCTGGTGTTCCCGCAGCATCAAGAGTGTTCGCAGTAATCGCACCCGCATTGTTGATGTTGTTTGAGTTCATATTGAGTGCCGCAGAGTTCATATACACATTGTTATTCATATTTAGACCGCCCGAACCCGACAAATATACTGAACCACCCGAGAACTGGACTAACGACCCAGTTCCTCCAACGTTGAAGTATTGTGCTGACCCGCCACTGATAGTCATTTGATACGGCGAGGTGCTGTATGCGATACTTGCTCCATTGGAGAGGTTGATGGTCGTTGCCGCAGTCATATCCACATTGGAAGTGGCGAGGACAATGTTGCTGGTAAGGCGAAGTGCTGCCCCTGACGAGGCGGCTTGGAGAGTGATGCCGTTGTATGCGTCGCCGACCTGGGCGTAACTGCCGACCGTAGTCCCGTCCGTGTAGAGGGATTTGAGGTTCATTATGCCGTAGTTGGACCCGTTGCGACCTGTGGAGGTCATCGCAACCTGCGAGGTGGAAGTGGAGGCAACAATGTAGGTGAAGGTAATGTTCGTGATGTTGAACTGCGAGGCATTGCCCGTGTAGGGAATGGTCTGTGCCTGGAACTCCACCTCGTCGTTGCCCGTGGCGATGAAGGTGGTAGAGTTTGAAACCCACGAGGCACTGGGACTGATGACCTGGTTCTTGATTCCATTCACATAGATAACCGCCGTCTGCCCCCCTGCGTAGGCATAGGACAGAGTGACCGAGTCGCCAGGTTGGGCGGCAGAGAGGGTCGGCAGAATGAACCCGTTGTAGGTTCCTACTGGCTGCGGATAGGTGGTAGAGTAGTTGCCGAGGTAGGCACACTGGGCGGTGCCTCCTGGGTATGCCGAACCCGTGCTTGTGACTGCCTTGCTGGAATAAAGGGGATTGACCCTAGTGATACCGCAGTCGCCAGGGGTTCCACCACTGGTCGTCCAGGTGATACCTGCGAAAGTCGGGCGGACAGCAGTATACGAGGGACCCGATAGGCTCTGTCCCGAGAAGTCCTGCGTGTTGCTGGTGGTGGTGGTCGCATAGGTTCCAATCGCCACGCTCGTAGGGGTCACGGTTGTTTCCGTGTTGGATGACCCATTGAATACGGAAAGCACACCTGGAAGGACCTCTACCGTCTGTCCGATTTCAAACCCGCCTCCGTCCGAGATGGTGAGGGCATTGCTCGCCAGTCCATTGAAGGAGATGGCTTCGGGCGAGACTTGGAGGAAGTTGCCCTCGGCATTCGTCACTTGGAGAGGACGAAAGGTCTGGACGGGACCGCCTGCTCCATTCACGGCAAGGTTTGTCTGTCCGTTGGTTTGAAGGAACACTGCCGAGTTTCCACCGACACCGCCATTCGTGGAATATACGATACTCCCATACGGCTGCGTCGTCGCAGGTTGGTCGTTGTATGCTTCCGTCGCATTGCTCTCGGTCGTCGTAATCGTGAAGGACTTCGTAAGGTTATCCGTCACCGTGACTGGCGAGGTGATGGGTCTCCCATTCGCCAACCAAAGTGGATAGTTTGAGTTACCAGCATAGACTGGCGACCCGATTGTAGTCATTGGTATATCAACAGGTTTTATATTGGAGTATAGACTACTTCGGACCCGAGTAGGCGGGAAGGGTCTTGTCGTCAATCCGAGTGCGGTAGATGTGCCCGTTCAGGGTATCCACCACGAGGAAGAAATGGTCGGCGGTGGCGTTGCGATACCACTTCAACTTATCCACCATCTTCATTGACTTCGGGAAGTAGGAGGTCAGGAACGCCTTGATGACCTTCTCTGCCTCACTGTCCGTGTTGAGTTTGCCGAGAAAGACAAAGTTGATGTTCGTGCGACCGACGGAGTTCAGCAGGGTGACTGCCTGGACGCAGAGAATAGCGGACATTGCCGAGTTGCGTCCGATGGTAAGCAACTTCACAATCTCGGGGTTGAACTTGGCGTTCGTCACCACATCGTCTAGGATGACGAGGAAGTCGTAGTGGTTCTTCGTCTCCTTCTGGATTTCTCGCATATCTTTCAGGACCTTTGGAATATACTGCGGAGCCGTCACGCACTGCTTGAAGTTCTTGTAGATGTCCGCCTGACTGGATTGGGTCATCAAGCACGAGATGTGCTTCTTGAAATAGTTATCCATAATGTGGCGGAGTGCGTGCGTCTTGCCTGCCTTCGTTGAGGCAATAAATCCGATGCTGTTCCCGCTTCCATCGGTGGAGAGCGGTAGATACATCTGGTGTGTGGGAATCCCAGTCTCGTCCATTAGTTCTATCGTCGGTAGATTTTTCGCCTGGATAGAACAATGAATAGATTTGAGAAGTCTCACGCTGGTATCCATCCCAAGATTCTCGCACAGATGAAGCCGTCGGAGAGACCGAGGCAGGACCCGCCGAAGTTACAGAAAGAGGCTTCGCTGGGTGCGATGCGGAAGGCGTTGATTGAGAAGAAACCCGAGGCGAAGGAAGTGAAGAAATACTTTGAAGAAGTAGTGGAGAGGATGAGTAGGGAGGAGCACGACGAAGCCGACGATTGAACTCTATACCACGGAGCCGTATCCTATCCAAAGCCTTGGGACAGACATTCCGTCCGAGCATACCTTACTCACAGATTAAAACGCCTCTCATAGGCACGCTGGTTGGCGAGTAGGCTGGTGCTCTCGCCCCATAGAAGATAGTAGGACAGGAACCCTGCCTTCTTGGGGTCGTGGGTCGCCAGGTCCTTCTTGTGCCGAGTGCGGTATCGCTCCCGCTGGTCGGCATCGTGGGTCAGGGTGTAGTCGTCCATCCCCACGGCTCCGAACCGAGTGTGGGTGCCGTCCTTGAACTCGGCAATCCACTTGTGCTTACCGTCATTCGCACGGGTCAGTTTCATCCTTAATCTACACACGAAGTTTCGTGTGGAGATTAATGAGTAGATGGTGGGGAGTTCATAACGATGAAGATGAGGTTGCGTATGAGATGCCGAAACCCGAGCCTCGCTATGAGGAAAAGAAAGCACGATGCCGTCTTATGCTGTCCGAGTTGCCTCGTGCGTCTACTACCGCAAGGAGAAACTCATCAATCCGTATCATCTTGTCGTCAGCCGCAAGGGCATCACATTCAGTCGTGTATTCGCTACGCTTGAAGAAGCGTTGAAGGCGAAGGAGGAGTTCGTTCAAAACACAAGTTCGCACGACGACTGCGAGAAGACCGCCGAGGCGTTGTAGATGTAGGACAGGTGAACCACATAGTCCGTGATGGTGCTCGTGCCGACCGACAGAGGCGGCTGGAACTGGATATTCACGATACCGTTCGTCACATTCAGACCCTCAACCAGCATAAAGTGCGAGGAGTCCGCCGCCTCGTAGGTCGCAGCGAACGGGAGCGTCACCCACTGCGAGGTCGCAGTCGCCGCAGTCAGCGTGGAGGAACCGCTCGTGCCCGTGAAGTATGAGTAGGTGAAGGTCGGGCTGTGCTTGGCGTTGATGAGATTCCACAACTGCCCGATGCCCGCATCAAACCGAGCATACACATCACCCGCATACAGCACCTGGACGAATGTCGGGGCATACCACAGCAGGGGAGCCGCCACCGTCGCCGTGCTGGACGAGACCGTCGTCGCATCCGAGGTGCGGGTGAGCCACATCTCAATGCTCTTGACGCTGCCCGCACGGAAGCCAGTCGCCGTGATGGTCGTCGTCTGTCCGCCCGTGACCGAGAGACCCGAAATCTGCTGCTCCTGCTGGACGAACTCAATCGGCATCACATACTGGTGCGTCGCCATATTCTCACGGGACGCAAGAGAGTCATCACGGCTCTCCATCAGCAGTTGCTGGACCTGGAAGAAGCCCGAAGCCAACTGCGTGGGAAGGTTAGACGACGAGTTGCCGTTCACCAGGGCGACAATCTGCGACAGCGGGTAGAGTTCAACAACCACCTGAATCTGCGAACCGAGGATATCGCTGGGGCACGGCACGGGCATACCCTCACTCGTCGCCTTGCTCCACGGGAGGTCAAGGAAGACATACGCCCAGTTGGAGGTGCTCGTCAGAGCCGAGCCGTTCAGGGCGGCACCGCCGAGGGTGAGGAGGTCGTTCATCGCCGTGGCGTTCGTCATACGCTTCAGGGCGTGTTGGAGCAACTGCTGACCGCTCACGAAGAACTGCGTGGAGCCTCCGATACGGTAAGAAATCTGCTTGATGAGGGCATAGCCCCAGCCAGCCGCCAGTGCCTGACCCGTGGGCGTGGCGACGGACGGAAGGTTCATTCCGAGGCACACCTGCTGGATGCCGAAGTTCGGCGGGATGAGGAACACATTCTGACCCGCAGACAGAGTGTTGAACGCCTGGGCGTAACGGGTCGTCTGCTTGGTGCGGATACACTCCTTCTTCGTCGTCTCGGGGTTGGCGTAGTAGATATCCTCGCACTTGCCCTGGATAAGTTCCTGCTGGACGGACTCACCGAGTTTAGACATTTCGCTTGTATACTCTATCCGCCGAAAGCGTTTCGCAGGATTGATACAAATGGAAGCCGAGATGCTTGATATGAAGAAGCCCTACCATCCTCACACAGCCCTGGTCGGAAAGGCTCGTCTGTTTCCCCATCTCACCGAGGCGATGGTGACGGCACAGAGGGTCGGCACCCCTGCCTACCAGATGATTCACCCTTACAACTCCGAGGGCGGGTCTATGGCGAAGCATATGGCGGGACACTACAAGACGCTCGTCCAGCCGTCTATGCGGAAGCCGAGCAAGTCCATCGCTCACCACCTCGGGATGCCCGTCCTCTACGGCGGGAAGAACGGAGGAACTATCTAAAAGCCTAACTCTTGAAGCCGCCACGCCCGAGCCTCTTCCATTGTTCTGAAACACTTCTGGCGGGTCCGCCCGTCCCGCTTGAACTGAACCTTGAAGTAGGGCGTGATGTTCCGTTCACCGCTCGTGTTGGTCGCAACCATACCCTTGTTCTCATTATTCTCTCTACTCGTCACCCATCGCAGATTACTCACCACATTGTTCGCAGGATTGCGGTCAATATGGTCTACTTCTGGTTTGCTGTCGGGGTTCGGGATGAACGCCCTCGCCATAAGGCGATGAACCTGCCGACACGACATCTTGCCGTCAATGGTAAGAGTGAATGCTTTATAGCCTTTCTTTGTAGTGGAAAGTTTGCGAAGACCATTCTTCCCTCGGACCTGTCCGTCGTCGCTCACCTCAACTCCATCAATCTCCTTCCACTCGGGCATTCTATATAGTTTATTGTCTATCAATGCGTTTAAACTATTCGTTTTGCGGTCGCTCACACCTCCGAAGCAAGCATCGTCATCGTCCAGTCGCCCATATCCGCATCAAAGTAGGCAAGGTTCGCCGAACCCGAGGCAGTCGCACCCGTGACTCCCTCGTTCGTCGTCAGCAAGTAACCTTGTGAATCCCAAACCTGGAAGCGTAGACCACCACCGATGTTCTGATTACCACGCCACCTAATCTGTTTCGGAAACGGGAACACCCGATGAACCAGAATAGGACCCGACCCAAGGTTCGCCATATTGCCCGTGAAGGCATCAGGCACGATATAGACACGGCACAGGATGTTGTGGCTCACACCCGTATCCGCATCTTTCACGCCCTGGTTGTAGGTCAACTGGTCGCAGGTGATATCCACGAACGGAGTGGAGAGGAGGGACACATTCGGGTCGCCATACTGGTAGGTCGCATAGGTCTGCGTGGACTCCCACGACATCATCTCGTTCAGTCCCACACGATTAGGGGCGTTCGCATCCGTATACCGCAGCCACCAGAAGGTGTCCGTGGAGCCAGACAGGGCGTTGAAGGCGTTGTAGGGACCTGCCGTGCTCGTGGCGGATAACTGGTTGTAGACGCAGGTGAAGGTAGAGGACCCAGTGGCTGTCTTCACTGCCTGTTGAACCTGGTAGGCAAGGTTGCCGTCGCCACTTGCCGTGTTCGTCAGGTCATACCAACCCTCGTTGATAGTCAGGAGGTAGCGGATGCCGACCGTGCCCGACTGCGTGGTCTGGGTGAAGTTGGGAAGAGGCACACCGCCCACCTGCGAGGCTTGGAGCGTCGTGCTCGTCACAGCAGAGATGAGATACAAGCCATTGATGTTGTAAGTCACACCCGAAACCGTAATGGGTGTTTCATTGCCGATGACGATGGTCTGACCTGCCGAGTAGCCCGTGGTAGAAGCCATCGCAAAGGTGATGAGACCGCCTACCGATGTGACGGATGTAGTCGCCGACCGCCCACCAGGAGCCCACACGATATAAATCTTGTTGTTGCGAGAGGTCAGCGTAGGAAGCGTGTAGCGGAAGATAATCTCGCTCACGGCGATGCGAGTGAAGAAACCAGCCAGGAGGTTCTGGTTGCTGTTGATGACGAAGTCATACGGCGAAGTAGGCTGGGCGACACCCGCAGGGTAGAGGGGATTTATCGTGGAGAGCGAGAACTCGTTGAGTGTGGATGTCTGCTGATTCACAATCGTGGAGCCGTTTGCGTTCACGCCGCTCAATGTCTGGTTGTTCGGAACCTGGTAGCGGTCAATAGACGACACCGCAAAGATAGCCGTGCTCGGCTCACGGACATCCACGCCACCCATCTCACCCTGCTGGGCGTAATGTAACTGCTTACTGATGGAGATGTGAGCCGCCATTTATCAAGAAGAAGGTTTTGTTTCTGCTGGAATGGACGGAGTGAAGGGCACCGAAGTCTGTCTGGGTTCAACGAAGATGTGAATCGCCGTGAGCCCGTTTGCCTCCTCGGGCGTGGCGATGTGGCTGTCCTTGTAGGTCATCTTGAAGAAGGCAATACTCTCGGGCGGAAGTGGAGGACTGACCTCCGCCAGGCGGTCTACATCGTCCTTCACCTTTTTCAGCAGGTCGTGTGCCGACATCCGTTCCTCACGAGGCAGGTTCAGTTCCACTTGGAGGAACCGATAGCACTTGGCGTATTGAATGGACGAGATGCGGTGTCCCTCCTGCCGCTTCGCCCAACCAAAGTAGGAGCCCACGGTATTCAGCACCGAAACAAAAAGAGAAGACACACCCAGCACGACGGGAGTGTAGGACCAGCCCTGAAAAATCTGAACGGAACCAACCGATAGAAACCCCGTGACTGCCGACAGGACAATGACGGGGAGTTCTAACTTGGTCTTGCGTTCGCCGAAGAGCCGCTCTGCGTGTCCGTGGAGGATAGCAAGGCACTGGCTCCGCTCGCCCGTGGTCTTGAAATACTCTTCCAGGTCATCCGACCAACGAATGTCCGCTGCGAGTGCGTCCGACATTTATCTATTCGGGAGAGTTGTCTCGGTCCAAAACCATCTGGATAAGACGCTCACGCTTCTCAAACAGAAGCCAGAGCGTATCCATCAGTGCCTCATACGCCTGGATGGCTGCCTCGCCCAGGATGTTGCCCGTATGAAGAAGACGATTGGTCCCCTCAATGCGAGCCTTGATAGCCAGGATTTCCTCGTAGAGCATCGCAATCTCATCGTCAAGAAGCATAGGGGTCATCTTGCGGGTCATTTGTAAAGAGCAAAGAGATTCGTTTTCGCCAACAAACTCTTGTGTGGAGTAAAGGGAAATGACGAAGTCCTCCTCTCCCATTGAGTTCCGTGCGTTCCTTTCTACCAACCTGACGATGGTCCTCACCGTGAATATCAACTGGGAGTCGGGCGAGGTGGCTTCACACGGCAACAAGGTCTTTGACGCAGAGCCCAAGACATTCCAAGAGGATGTCCGCAAGTGTGCGATGGACTTCATTAAAGCGAATAAGAAGGATATGGGGAAGGCAAAAAGGTCGGTGTCCGAGAGCACGGACTTCATTGGGCGTGGTATCTCGGCATACCTCTGCCGACGCAAGGGCAGTGTGGATGACTACTTCGTGGTGTTCGGGGACACGGCGGAGGACAGGATGATTATGGCGATTAACGACTACGGGCGGGAGGTCGGGATGGAGGAGAACCTCATCAACAAGGGGAAGGCGGCTACTGCCGAGTAGGTGCGGCACCCGTCGGACCGACCTTGCGGAGATAGTAATCCATCGGGTTCACGCCTGGTGGACACGGCTTTCCAGGTGGAGTGACGCTGCCTTTAATGTCGCCGAGCAATCTATACAGCCTCTTCCACTCCTCGTAGAGGCGAGTGTTCTCTTCTTTGAGGTATGTGTTCTGCTCCACCATCTCCTTCACCTTCTTGGGTAGGTCTGCGTATTCGTCCATTGAGGGCAGATGCCTTTGACGGAGGGATATTCGTTTTTAATGGGAAGGCTACCGCCCCTTGATGAACTGAACGCCGTAGTCAGTGGTGCCGATGCTTGGGAAGTGGTTCCAGTTCCAGTATCCAGGTCGGTTGATGTAGACGAAGCACGACCAGGCACGGTAGTCCCGCTTGGTCTTGATGAAGGGAAGGTTGCTGACTAGGATTTGATACTCCACATCTAACTCACACACGGGGCGAGGGTTGTCGGGCATAAACATCCGAGAGGCGTGGTAGGTGTATCCGTTCATCTCAAACTCAACGCTCACTCGGTCGTAGTCGGGTGTGTTGGGAAGTTCGTCCAGACGGGCGATACAGGTGAGGACGGCGGCTTCCTTCTCGGGCTTCGTCATCGTGGGAGGCATTCTGCTTACCTATTCCTTACCCGAAATCGCATCCGTTTTTAGCGGCGGGACCGCAGGGTGCGGGTTACTGGTTGGTTTTGGGATTTCGGCAACCAGTATCTTACCTATTTCCTTACCTCTTTTTCATAGAGTAAAAATAATAGGTAAGAGATTAGGTGGTATACTGGTTACTGGTTATGACTACTTTATTCTACTAGGATAGAATGGTATTCTTGCCGTTTGGAAGATTGCCGTTCAACTCTCCCAGAAAGGCTAAACCCAACCAGTAACCAGTAACCGATATACCGCCTCACTCCTCGTCATCCCTCTTGCGACGGATGCCCTCCCTTACCACAATCAGCCTTCCACCCTCCTTCCGCCTTTTGACTGGGAGCCCGAGCATACCCAACTCCCGTCCAATCTTGGTTGCGGAATCGGGCAGCCCCTCGCTCCGCAGATACTCCTCAATCGCCTTGTAATCCACAGAGTCAAACGGCGACTTGGTAATCACGAACGCCTGCCGCAGGACATCCACCATCTTGCGGACGGGCACCACGCCATCCAGACCTGTGCGACCCGCCTCGGTCATCCCAGGCTCCACGAACCCGCCCTCCTTCCACGCCCGATACTCGTCCATCATAATGTGGAGGAACGCATCGCCATACGCAGGGTTGCGATACTTGGTCGCAATGGTCGGGTCCGCCTTCTTCTCGTTGGGCTCCACGGGGTCCTTGGTAAAGGTCGCCGAGAACGCCACCACGAAGATTTTGTCTTGGGTATCGTTGGTCGCAGGGCTGAACGAAGGGACATCGTTCGCAAACATCCAGATAGCCGCCTTATTCACGATGGTCTGTGCGTTCGCATTCAACTTTCGTGCCTTCAACTCATCACCGCCCGAGCACAGCCCCTTGTAGAGGTTCGCATCAATCTCCACCTTGGTCTTGCTGTCCGCAGACGGCATCCGAATCTCGGACGAGAACGCCAGACGAGCATTACAGAACCCGAGGATGAATGTGTTATCACGCTCACTCTCGCCGTGGAAACTCTTGAAGATAAGTGAGTTGCCGTTGAAGGAGGCGGCGAACGAACCCATACCCGTCTGAACCAACTGCTGGCTCATACCCTTGGAACTATCGTGGGGACCGATGCCGATGAAACCCTTCTTGCGAGTGAAGTCGCCAAGGCAACCACGCATCAACTGATGCCTCATCACCTCTCCGTCGCCCGACCCCATAAACGGCTCGTCAAAGGTATTGTGTTGGATGAAGGCAATCTTCTCCTCATCCCTCTCTGTCGGGAATGGACGATTGATGCGTCCAGTAAAGACAATCTCGGGGTCAAAGTCGGGTGAGAAGGTATCGGTCGCAAAGTCGTAGATGCCGTTCGCAAACAGCAACTTCCCCACATCGCTCGTAATGCGGGACCGCATAAACCCATCACGAGGGGCAGCCACGGATTCCACCATCCGCAGCATAACAGACCGCTTATCCACACAGCCCGAATAGTCATAGACCTTCACGCCTTTCGGACCCATCTGCTTGAAGACCAACTTGCCGTTCAGAGCCGTCGCAACACGCTCCAACGCAACCTTGTCCCTGCTCCACATACCCGTTTCATCGTTGAAGACCCAGAGGTCCCCTGTGTCGTAGATGAGTTTGTCGCCCAGCAACTCACAGAACTTCTTTGCGGCGTAGGCATCATCAATCAGCACATCGGGTCCCAGAAGCGGATGCTCGTCCTCTGCGAGTGTAAAGTCGTGCTTCCAAGGCTTCACCATCAGTTCAATGTCGTATCCGAACTTGTCCTTGATGGCTGCCTCGGCTCCACGCAGGAACTCATCAGGAAGCGTTGCCTCACCCTCCTTCTTCTTGATACAACAGCCGTCGTGAATCAGAACGCCGACCTCACGACCAACGGACTTCATATACCGCACAATCTCCAACAGGCAGTCGCACTCAATCGTTTGGAGCACATAAGCGAAGCACGAGAACTTGGGGTGGTCCCTGGACGCACACATCTTGTGGAGGTGCTTGTTCTCCTTCCAGCAATACTCAACGATGACCTTCATCTCTGCCTCAATCGCCTTCAAGAGCGTCGTGTCGCCCTCTGGACTGATGCCCTCTGCGTTGTAGAAATCACCCGCAAGACTGATGTTGCCTCCGTAGGCGACCTTCAAGAAGGCGACCTTCGCAACGCCCCTGTTGGACGAAACCTTGGCGAGTTCTGCGTCCCTGTTCTTCAAGTAGTGCTTGATGTTGTCCGACTTCAAGCCCCACTTGTCCGCCAAGCCCGACAACAGAACATAGTGAGCATTCACCATATCGCAGTCGTGATAATACTTCTCCAAGAGCGGGTTCCGCATATCAAAGGGGAACGCTTGGAGCCCGAGCCCGTCCTTGGGATACAGGCGACCCACATTGTTGTTCTTGGCGGCGATGCCCCTGCGGATATAAGTCACATCCACACGATTGCCGTGTGCCCTCGCACGATGGTAGCGTGAGAGGTTCTGGATGTCCCTCTTGCTGTATCGGTCGGGATGACGAAGGATGTCGTCCATCACATCGTAGTCGTAGAACTCGCTAAACAGCAGCCCCTGCGGAATCGTTTCAACATTGGTCGTTGTGGTGGTCGTCGTCATTGTGAAAGGTTGGGAAGAAAATTTCTGCTCGGCGACGATTCGTTTTTGCCGCACATTTCTGTATTCCATCAGTCGTCAGGGCGGCACAGACCTTCTCTCGTCAATCAGGTAAGGATGCCGACCTACTACGAGGAGCACAAGACCGAGCGTAGAGCGTATCAGAACGCATACAGGGACAGGAACATTGCGGAAGTGCGTCGCAAGGACAACGAGCGGAAGCGGAAGTTTAGGTCTCCGTTCGTATTCAAGGTGGAACACAATGTGCGGGTCGCAATAACCGATATTAACCATATTCCAACTGTCGCCTCCGAG
>Ga0214237_1000288_pt1 | contig 15659 bp, 37 predicted proteins | sample TroBogypolimnion_42_FD_153075 | JGI IMG/M metagenome (GOLD analysis project Ga0214237, IMG submission 153075) | Freshwater microbial communities from Trout Bog Lake, WI - 29JUL2008 hypolimnion | ecosystem: Environmental > Aquatic > Freshwater > Lake > Hypolimnion/Profundal zone | place: Trout... | reverse complement strand
AAAATTCCCGGTTTCCGGACTGTTTCCGGGAAAGCCTTAACGCAATGACTGTATTAATTTACGGGTTGCGTTTAAGGCAGTGAAAGACAATAACAAATTTTATTAACTTTAAAAAAAACAGTCAAATGAAATTAACAAGAATTATCAGGGCTATTATCGAAGACCAAGAGGGCTCAAGTGTAGCGGACCAATTTTATGCAGTATTTGAAAACTGCGAAAGTTTTGATGAACAAAATTTTAACGCATTAAGGTACATCTATTTTGTTTTAAAAAACGAATTATTGAATAGCCCCTGTTTCACAATGGAAGCAAAAAACGAAATACACGATTATATAAATCTTTTAGATAAATATTTTGAAACTGCAACAGTTTAACAACTACCTAAAAAAATCATAACATGGAAAAATTTATTATCCCTTTAGCTATCATTAACATAATATTGCTGGCTAACTTAATCGAGATCATTAAAAAAGTAAATTGGTATAAAGAAACGGAAGATTTACGTAACGTATTTAAAGCCGTTTTAAGCCACTTTCACAGTAAAGCAGTATAAACTATCAACCAAAGTATTAACGTAGCTTGTAGGGGCTGTAAATCGTTCCTACAGGCTTATAACAGTCACTAAGATGAATTATCCAATATTACCCAAAAGAGTTTTTGCAAGTCCTTTAATAGAATACGCTAATTTTCAGGACGGCAGTACTGTAAACCTGATTAGGCTTGTAAAGCCATACGCTAACGGGCTAAGTTATGCAGTATATGAAACTACTAAAAGCCCGTTTTGTTCAAATGGTATGTTTAAGGACTATTTAAAAGCTAAAGAAAAGTTTGAACTTATGGTAAAAAACGCAACCCGTCAAGCCGAGTTATTAAAACGTGGAACAACCAATAATTAACGAATGGCAGCGCAAGCAACAACAATCATAAACGGCATAGTTTGCCCTTTAGATGACATGAGATTGAACGTACTATATAACGGATCGTGGAATGAGATTTTTTGGGACTTCGAGAACGATATGTACATAATCGTAAACGGACAATGTATTTACTTTGATTATTCAATTACTGAAACAGTATGAAAACCTACAAACTAACTTATATCTTCTTAGATGTTACGTGTACGTTTGAAACGTCCGATATAAACACACTTTTTAAAAAGTTAGATACACTTAAAGAAAGTCACGAAGTAAATAAACAGTCTATAACTATTAACACACTAACAAAATGAAAACAAAAAACCAAAAGGAAAAGAACGAAGCTGATTTAATCAATGAGTTAAAGATGGCGCAAAGAGTAGGCACTAAGTCCCCTTCAGAACGCGCTGAAGTGCTTACAGCACAAAGTAACTTTAAACGTAATGGCCTTAAAGCGTGGAACGAACGCAACAGGCCGGGAAATAACAAAACTTTAAACCGTTAAAGCTATGAAACAGTTAACCAATTTCAACCCATTAAATAAAACCTTAGCAGACATTTACAATCACGCTACAATAGTGGGCGCAAAAATTCCTGTTTACCAAGCTGATGCAATAATATTCGGTGAAACTAACCCCGATAGCTATCGGGGCCAAGAGCGCAAACGATCTAAATGTTGTAACGCCACAATAGAGGGCGGTTGTTGTTCTGATTGTTGGACTCAAATAGATTAACGACATGGCCTTTGATAAAATGACGTTACTGGTGCAAAAACAGCAACAGAACAAACGGGAGCGCAAAGAAATTAAATACTGGAACGCATACATGGGGGATAAACTCATTGATAGTAACAATTCAATAGCTTTATTGCGCCACAAGTGGAAGCCTTATAAACAAGTAATATTTAAAGCAGTAAGATAAAAACAAAATGGAAAACATCATTCAAATCATTGAGGACAAAATCGAGTCTTTGCAATCTGACATAGATTGGCGCGAAAAGAAACTAAAACAGGACAAAGCGCAAAAAGCGGATTTAGAGCTTGAACTTGCAAGCCTTAAAGTAAAATTAGGCGAAGATTAAAAAGTAATTAACTATATTTACAAATAACTTTGAAGTAATGAAAACCCACGAAGAACTGAGGAAAGAATTATCTGCGCCTCTGCCAAAAGAAGCTGTAAAACAGCACCCAACAAAAACCTATTTATCATCCATCAAAGCCATTTACGTAACCGAAAGATTAAACACAGTCTTTGGTATTGGTAAATGGACCATCCGAACCGAACATATCACAAACGGTGAAAGGGGCATGGTAGTCGTTAAAGTTACCTTAGAAGTCCCTGATTATGGAATTTACTACGAGTCATACGGTGGGAATGATAACGGTGGCGACAACTCTAAAAACTTTGACTTAGGTGACGCATTTAAAGGGGCTACAACGGACGCAATAACAAAGATAGGCTCATACCTTGAAATTGGAATTGACGTGTTTAAGGGGCTTAATAATGCGCCATACGCAAGCGAAAGGATTACGCCCCCAGTCCGGCTGCCTGCACTAACTCCGGCTGATACTGAAAAGTGGAACAAAGCCGCTAAATACCTACAAACGGGTAACATATCCGACATTAAAGAAAAATACTATTTATCACCCGAAAACGAAGAACTTTTAAAGAAAAACTCACTATTAGCATGATTACATTAGACATTTCATTATCAGACATCCCACAGGACGCAAGGCGTACAGGCAAGAATGGGAAAGTTTACGCAAACATTGTAGTAGACAAACTAAAACAGCCCGACCAATACGGTAATACTCATACGGTTTTTATGAGCCAAAGTAAAGAAGAACGAGCCGCAAAAAAAGACAGGGTTTACATAGGCAAGGCGAAAGAAATTGTTTTTGATGGCAATAAGTCAAGCGGATATGTACCTGAACACAATTCCGGAAAGGATTTAGGTTTTTGATATGGGCGCAACAAAAGAAGCATTCATGGAAATGCGTGAACAAGAGATAGCGGAACTACAACTATCAAACCCCTCACAAAGTTTATCACGGATGTTACCTACTTTAAAACAGCTTGACGCTGCAAGTATTGATACTTTAGCACGTGCGTTGGTTAACGAAGTGGCTGAGGGAACGCGTGACGGTGTCGACCTCTTCACGTTAGCAACGAAATTAAGCCTGTTTGCCGATACTTTGAAAGAAAACGTAAAAAGCTACGTCTACGGTAAAACATTGGCACAGAAAGGAGATAAATACGTTTTAAACGGCGTTGAGTTAACCCCGGCAGAGATAGGAACGAAATATTCTTACGAAAGCTGTAAAGATACGATGTGGGAACGCTTAGACGCTGACTTTAAAACAGCTAAGGCACGTAAAGAAGAACGTGAAAAATTCCTTAAAACAATTAAGGGCAAAGTAACTGTTGTGGATGACGAAACTGGTGAAGTGGCTACTATTTATGAACCTGTTAAATCGGGGCAAAGTGGTTACAGGTCAAAAGTGTTGTAGCTATGTACAAGAACGAAATAAAATTAGACAAAACAACCTTTCCCGAAGATGGGCGCAAAGTCAGGTATGATACATACGAAATGTATGATTTGTACGGATGGTTTGACGCTGATGGTGACCTAATAATGGAAACTCCCAATAGCGGTAACTTTATCCATATGTGGCACGTTTATAGTTGGGAATACGTTGATTAAGATCAAAAGGGGGCATTGTTAAACAGGTAAATGCAAATAACAAATTTAGTTTTGTGCAACGATAGGAGAGGGATGAAGCCCCGCCCTCTCTTTCGTTTTTTAATTAATACAGTATGGCAAAAAGTAACAACTGGACGGTAAAAGACTTGCAAGATAAAAACCTCGTTGAACATAACGGAAAGTTTGTCAATGTCAAAACTTTAGTTGACCCTAAACCCGATAAGCTAAAAGCCTTTCAGGAAAAGCAAAGGGAAGATATTGAAGCGTGGAACGCCAAGCATCCCGTTTTGGGAACGCCAAAGGAAAACCGAAAGATACTCAATGCCGTAAAAGTTGAACAAAACGGTATTCGTTTTGACTCGCGTTTAGAATTATACGCTTATAACGCATTAAAAGCCGCAGGAATTGATTTTGAGTTTCAAGTGAAGTATGAGTTACAGCCAAAGTTTAAATACAATGGCGAGGCTATTAGGGCTATTACATTGACCGTTGATTTCAGGGTAGTATCAAAGAACCTTTTAATTGACACCAAAGGCTTTCAGACACAACAAGGAACTATCCGTTGGAAAATGTTAAAACATCATTTGTTAAGTTTTTACGGGATACAACCAATTATTGAACAGCCTAAAAACAAAAAAGAAGTAGATTTACTAATAAATAAAATACTTTACGAGTTATGACGCTACAACAATACCAAAACAGAAAAGAAGCCCTATTAGAATTAATAAGGGAACACAATGAAAACTGTATGAGATACCTTGACTACGAAACAGTCAAGAACATAAAAATAGAACAGTTAGAACAAATCTATAACTACGATGACCAAATGGTTGACGTGTATTCACAAGAGTTACTTTTACTGGAAGCTAAATGGCAGTTGGGACACTATATATGAAAGACACCGAAATAATAGAACTGTCACTACTTTACGAAAAGCTAAAGAACGCTAAGAAACGTGGCTATTTAAAGGCTTACAACAGGCATTTACAAGCTATTAAAGACCTTGTAATAACCGATAAAGAAGTAGAATATAACCGTAAACAAATACTTTTTATGAATCACCTTGAAACAAATAAATGGTCATTGGGTGACGTTTACACCACAAACGAAAGCGGTAAAATAATCAAGGTACAATAAAAAAGGGGGCTTAACACCCCCTTAACTCATTTTAACTGTATCCGCTGCAAACACGACCACCACTTTACATTAGGGTTATAGAAGTTAATTAACTCCACTTCAAATTGTGGGGGATTTAGTGCCTTTGGTTTACTTTCAGGTAGTACCCTTTTTACTTCGGGTTGTTCCTGCTTTACGATTTTAAGTGTTGATGCCATGTTACGCTTCCTCAAGTTGTGCTATTTCAAGTTCGTCCCAGTGATCGCCGATTGGCTTGTAAACGTCAACATCACTTTCGTAAATTCTTTCAAGCGAGCAATCTATAAATACGCTGTCAGAGTAAAGGATTTCACCCCTGTTGTTTTTGGCAATCTCATAAACCATTTCGGTAACATAGCCATTGTTGATTTGGATACTATACCCCTTTTCAAAAAGGGCAAGTAGCTTTTCTTGGTTTTCGATTTTCATTTTCTTTTCTTTTTTGTGTTCAACAAAGTAACGGAATAGTTTTCACTTATTAAAATTAAATTTAATATTTTTTATTTAAAATATATTTTGATTGTATTTATAAAGTATTTATCTTTGGTGTATGATAACAACGACAATTAGAATAGATGCCGATACGCATTACACGGCACAGCAAACACAAGCATCTAAATTTAGGGGTGGTTTTTCGGAATATGTTGAGTGCCTGATATTAAAAGACCTGCAACGTAAAAACGTTAAACTGATTGAAAAGCCTATAAAGTTAACCACCAACACCCAATAAAAAATGGAAACCACAATAGAAATTGACGATGAAATAATTTGTGTATGGGTAAGCTACTCATACACACCTGCTGAACCAATGGTTTGGACTTACAGAAATGGTGATCCTGGTCATCCCGGTAGCCCTGCCGAAGTAGAATTACTTTCAGTTGAGGGTAAGCATGATGGCAAGGAATATATCGACCTGATTGGCGAAGAACAATGCATTGAGTTACAGGACAAGATATTGGCGTTAAAAGAAAAAAACGAAAGCTACTATTAGCCCGCACAGCAATTAAGAAAGCAACTAATATTTAAAGAGATGACACAAGAAGAAAAGATTGCAATACTCGAAGAAAACCTTATTGAGTATGGAGTAGGTGCAGATGGCACGGTTTACGGCCTTTGCAAGATGACAACATTTGCTGGCGATGATTGCTCGGAGTGGATTGATGCCGACGAATTAATTGAAGGCATTAGGGAATCTGAAAAGTATTTTAAAAGGTAAGCAACTAATCAGCAATAAGGATACCAACAAGGGGACATAAAACTATGAAAGCAACAGAGCTACGTTTAGGTAATTGGGTGAATACACCTCGCCAAGATCAAAACCCATTTAGGATTGATTTATTTGAATACTTGCTTCCTGAATCCGCAAAGGTGGGTATGAATGTATTTGAATACGAATTACCTGGTTTGGGTACTATGCCGGGGCATCCTTTAACATGGGAATTGGAAGACTTGTCACCAATAGAATTAACAACTGAAATTTTAATAAAATCAGGGTTTGAATTAAAATATGGGTGGCTATGGAAACTTTATTACGATGATATTATGAACCCTATTACTCTTAGGCATATTACAAACAATAAATTTTTAAAAGATGAGCCATTAGAAAAGCTATTTTTTAGATGGGATCAACACATTGATGTTTATTATGTTCACCAACTCCAAAACCTATACTTCGCCCTTACAGGCACAGAACTCGACATAAAACTTTAAGAAGATGAGCAATTCAGTAGATCAAAAAACAGCCGAAACCCCAGCCATGAAAAGTAAAGACGAAATAATAAACGAACTGATCGAAGCGATTAAGCCGTTAAAAATTGAAAGCCCTACCAAAAAACACGAAAAATTTGTAAATGTTGGAATTGAGGCCGTCATCAGATTGTTTAACGATAACAAGGCTGTTATTGAGCAAAGCATCGAAGTCTACGCCACCCAACAAAAATCCGAACTTCAACAAGAGGTGGATAGGTTGAAATTGGCAATAATAGAAATCGGGAATCATTTATGCGAAGGTAATTACATCGCTGCCCACAGATATTTACAAGCACTTAACCCCCAACAAGATGAAACTGGAAGATAGTAACAAGCTGACAGCAGAAACCTACACAGCAAAAAACATAGACGGTCAGACATGGCTCGTGGCCGATAACCCGTACCCAAAGTACATACTGAATGAAGATACAAACGAAATGGAATTAAACTACTTGTATCTTGACTTTAACGGAAAGCACCCCGACATTATCCTCACCGACCACCTACCTGACGGAACAAAGGTTAGGGGGGATGAGATAGAAATTAACGAATATATTTGCTACGAAAAGAATGGCATTTTAGAGCAAGTCGCCACATTAAATAAAATGAGATTTGAGGCGGTAGGTATTGACGATGAACTTTTAAGTATTTGCGATTGGCTTTTAGAAAAATACAATGATGATTTCATGTCAGAAAAAGGTAAGTTTTATCATATATCTCGGTTAAGCATAGCTGGAATAATTATCGAATATCACAAAAGTAGGGAGAAAAGTAGGGAGAAATAGCAGAAAATTAGGGAGAAAAAGTAAAGCTATTAACTGATTTATATCAAACAAAAGTAAAGGTAACATGACAAAAGAAATAGAACTTGCTGCTGAGGAACTCCCCTCACCACCACAATCAAAGAACAATGGCTGATATAACAATGTGCGACAATGAAAAATGCCCATTAAGAATGGAGTGTTTTCGATACAGGGCAATCCCTAATCCATACAGACAATCATACTTTGCTGATATTGTTTTAAAAGATGACGGAACTTGCGATAATCAAATGCCGATAGTTGATGGCAAATACTTAAACGGATATAATTGTTCAGCCTCAATAACTTATAATAGCAAATGAAAACAACCCTGACCCTCATCCTTGCCTTTATAGTATCGGCATCGGTAGCACAAGTACACAAGCACGTAGATAGCGTGGCGAAAAATGGAACTCAATTGTCACCACCCTTACGCATGTCAGGCAAAACCACACCTCTATTAATGTTTGATACTACTAAGGTTTCAATAATTGATACTAATCAAAAAGGCAACTTACTTTGGTATCACTCATCCGGAACAAACGTATTGTTCAATCCTAAGCGCGATACAGTCCCGGTATTTGTTTTAAAGGTGGCGCACAATGCCCCATTTGCTGACGATAGAAGCGATGTATTTCTATTGGGTTATGATAAAGAAACCAGACTTGAATTTTATTCACAGGTGACAATGATATGTATAAAAGCCTTTGCAATCAGAGAAGAACAACCGCCAGTAGGATTTACATGGGATGATGATAAGCCTTACCAACGGTTTCAAACAATCGGCTACCTATACGCCGACAAAAAAACACCCATTAAAGAAAATGTTTACATGAGTTTGGGACGATAGCACTTTTACGTTTAAAGAAAAATAAAACAATGAAAAAATCAATAATAATAACCGCATTTGCCCTTAGTAGCTTCGGAGCATTTGCACAACAACAGGACACGAGTAAAAAGATTAACCAAGTCTATTACTCCGATTTACAGAAGTCATTACAAGCCCTACAAACGCTTTACGCTAAGATACATGGCAAATCAGTATCTGATGAAATTAAAAGCGGTACGAGGGACTCTTTGGACGCTATAATGAACGCTGTGTTACAGCCGATATTTATTCGTGTGCCACAGCCTAAACAACCTGAAAAAACAAGCAAATGAAAAACTTAAAGAACCCTTACTTATGGCTGATAATTATTTTAGTAGTGTTTGACCTTGCCTATATCTTTTGGTTTAGGCTTGAAGGCGATGTTAAAAAGCCTGAAGTAGATACCACTACTTTTATTACCAACCATTCACAAATAACTGATAGTACTTTAAATGATAAATAACTAACTTTATAACAAATTAAAAAAAACAGAAAATGAACAGCTTAATCACAAACTGGAAAACCTCATTAGCAGGTTTAATCGTATTCATCGCGGGATTGTTGGGTTTTATTGACCCCAAAGTATTTACTCCCGCAGTAACATCAGGTATCATTGCTATTGCCGGGGCTTTTGGCTTCGTCGCAGCGAAAGACGGTGTATCAAGTATTTTAGGCACTCAGGGCGCAGCTATTGAAAAGGCGGTAGTTCCCGTTGTAGACACGCTTACAGCTAACAGTAATAACGCTATTATTGAGGAAATACACAAGGTAGCAGAGGCTATTATCGCAGCGAATAACACCGCTATTGCGAATATCCCGGCTGCCCCCGTAACGCCCGTAGTTTCGCCACCTGCCGTTACACAAATTGCAACACCCGCAGTAGCAGCGAACACCACAACAGCACCAACGGCATGAGAACGATTTTAGCCCTTTGTGCGCTACTTTTATGCGGGTGTGCATCGTATATCCAAAAGCGGAACGTTGAACGCTTGGACGGCTATTCTATTCGCTATACGGCTGAAATGGCTAAGCTAAGTAATCAGCTATACCCTTGCTTTAACGGAAAGGCTAAAAGTGATACGGTTATTGTTCACGGCAAAGCAGACACCACCTTTTTAAAGGGTGATACAACGGTGATAATAAAGCACGACACCGTGTTTAAAACGATTACCAAGCCGTCATTAAGGATAGTAATACCTGACTACATTACAATTCACGATACAATCGCTGATAACAGGGCATTACAAGCCTGTAGTTTAAACGCAAAGGTAAAGGCTGATAGTTTACTCATTGTTAAAACACAGTACGCCACAGCCGATAAAAAAGCCCATCTGTACTTTTGGATATTGGTAGCTATTGGTGCTGTTGTCTTAGGGTTTACCGTGATAAAGGTGTATCAGTTTGTTAACGGTGGATTTTTAAAGAAACTTTAAGTAAAACTGTTACCGTACAGGTCTAAAAACGGGTTGAGATAATAATTGGTTTAGGTTTTAGCCCCGAAGTGCGAGACTAAGGGGCTTTATTTAAAAACACGAAAAAAAATGGAAACACTTTACAACATCGCCTTTTTTCTATGGGCAACATTAACTTTATTAGGATTGGGCGTAGTTGTCCTTTGCCTTTTCTTTTGGAAAACTATTACGAAGTCTGACCGCCGGATGAAGGAGTGGTAACGGTGTTATCATTCCCGTTAACAAGGGTATCCGTTTGTTTTTTAGCAGTTGAACCACCAAAGAAAACAGAGTTAGGGGGGCTTAATAAGCTACCACCTATCAGACCGATTATAAGCGTTAGTATCTCCATTTTATCACCCCACCTATACAAAGTATAGCCAAGTAAAATGAGTGCGCCTACAACGTACATATAGCTTATATTAGCCCTTGTCTTTTCGTCTATTGGTGATTGAGTGTCTGCCATGATTACGGTAATAAATATTTATAAGCACTTACACGATTACTTTCTATTTCTTTCGCTGATATTTGGCGCAACCCTGTTTTTACTTTACGGTCATGCCTCTCAGCTAATACTTTTTTCTTTGTTGATGTACAAAGCCAACAAGTGCAGTATAATTTACTCATGCTTGATATGGTACTAAACGCCCAAGCCAACTGTGACCCCACTCAGCGAAACCCTTAGTGTTTTCGTATCTGCTTTTGCGCAATGAATTAATTTGATTATAGATTGTTTCAGCGTTACCGTTATTTACAGCCCCTATTGTTTGGTTGCCCACAATTCCGTCTACTGTTACCCCGGCAGCCTCTTGCATAAAACGTGCTGCAATACCTGATCCTTGATTTATGGAACAGTCAAACAAATTGTTCGCTATCTGTTGGTCGTTAACTTCATCTAACTTTAATACATCCCAATAATTGGCTTTAAAGAAGCTATGTACCAAACCCATGAACGTAGGGCTATTAAATAGCTGATGTGTTATATTCGATGCTGTATCGGGCTTTAAACTGTCTACAATGTGCCATCCTTGCCAATTAGGGTTTTGACCCCTGTCAATCCCCATCGCGGTCTCAGCTTCACCAACACCGGGATTATAACCCGCTTCAGTCTTTTGAGTTATTTGGTCGCTTATTAAAAAATCTGCCATTACTTCCTTAAATTATTATCATCGTTAAAATTGCCGAAAAACCAAAGGATAGATACTGCAAAAAACAGCCAGCACAAAAGTAAGAGTAGTCCGTCACTATCCATAATTTTTCTGTTTTATCCGCAACTTGTACAACCACAATCGTCATCAAGTAGTTTTACGTGTACATACTTACCCATTTTATCGCTTATTATTTTAACAGCGTGTAGGTAGGCTGTACTAATGTCCTCGTGCTTCTCAGCGTTGTAAACACATTCTACTACCTTGTGGTTGTGTGGGTCTACGTAACTCAATTTCAGTTGCATAGTTAAAGTTACCCATTTTTGCACGATAAAAGCAAATTATTTTTTTGTTACCAGTTCTTTTTCTTATAAAGGTAATACATTGCGGGGGTGTAAGCTATGGTAAACATTGCTACACTTATCAATAATGTTATGTCTTGCGATTTCATGGCGCAAAGGTACGGTTTCTGCCTGTAATAGAAAAGTCAATTTGGGATTTACTATATTTCGGCAACAAACACAATTTATTGCCAATAATTTGCGACAAATGTCGGGGTGGGTGTGAATTGTACCTACCCTTTAAAATAAATGGGTAATCCGCACTACTTGACCATATTTAGGATGGTGTATAAAGCCCTCGATAGCTTTTGGGGCGTGCTGATATCCGTTTCGGTGATGCCAACCGTCGGTTCCGCTTGGGCTTCTTAAAGTTTCAACGCAAACACTTCCGTAGTCTTTACTTATTTTATGGTGCATGTGGTGTGTATAAAAATACCGATGCTTACACTTATGCCAATGTTCCGATGCTTCTTGCGCCATTAGTAGCGGTAAATCTTGTGTTTTAGCCCCGTCACCATGCGTTGTTCCTATAAGGTTATCTCCATAGGGAAAATACTTTCGATGCTTTATCGACACGTTAAAAGACACGTCCTCGCAATTCGCGAACCACGAACTAATAGTGTCAGCTAAAAAGAAACCGTTGGTAAAATCGTGATTGCTTGGATCGTACTGAACAGAAACGGGGGCAACCCCCCGCACTAATTCAATCATATCAATAAGTAGCCTTTTGGCTATTAAGAAATTATCATACCACATACCGTCTGTATCCTGTGGCGTTCCGCTTGTGGTCTGTCTTTTAGGGGTATCTATATGCAAAATATCGTTTCCTATAACAAATAACACTTGGTCAATATTCCATCCGTGTGCTTTGTTTAAAATACCCTGTACGCCCTCCCTAACACGCTGTACGGCTATTTGGTTACCGTAGACCTCACCTGTCTCTAAAACGCTACATAGCTTGCCTATATGTATATCTGCGGGGTCTATTACAAGTAAGTGGGGGTCTTTGATTATTTCCCTTTGGATAACGGGATAAATTGGTGCGTGCGCTCGCATTTCTGCGATAATGTCATCCTTAATTTCTTCGTAGCTTGGTGCGCTATTTTTAACGTGTATTGAATGATGTTCGCCCTTGTACCAATAGTGGTTTACATCTTTTATATCTATGCCTTGTTGGTCGCAAACAGCTTCTATACCGTGTTCTTGGCTTGCTGATTTATGATAGTATCGTGTTACCTGTTTAACGAAGTTTATAACGTTGTAGTGGGTTAGATTGTACCTGTCGATGACTGTTGTAGCTGCTGCGGTGTAAGAACAACCCAACGCTTTTACTATTTCTACAGCCTCATCAATATGTTCCTGTTTGAAATTGGTTGGTGTTGGCATAGTTACGGCTATGTTTCATCATTGTATGTATATACAAATCTTAACATAATTGTTGAATAAAACAAACGTAAAGTGTTTATTTTTAAGTTATTGTTGGAATAAATCTACTTTAACTTATCGTACAGCTTTAAAAATTGGTCATCGGTATGCTTTCTGTCAGCTTCTCTATGGCTTTGTAGTTCTTTAATGCTGTCTTTTATTCCTGAAAGTTCTGCGGTCATTGTTGATTTAACAGTAGCTTCCACCACGTCAATGATAAATTGTTTCTTATCTCTTGCTCTGTTTTTAAACCATGCGTTAATGTAGTAAAGATACCCGAATAGGGCAGTTATACAGCCTGCAATCCATTTGAAATTTTCATTCCAGTCAAAGGCTTGGGTAGTCGGTGGTGTCGCCATCTGATTTGCGTTCATTGTTTTAAAACGTTCTAAATATATAATAATTTTTCATGTATCCCGTTGGGTGAAAACACCCATTTTTATCAATCATCTGTAAAAATCTTGTATCTAATTTCATTAAAAAATATCGTCACCGTTATAAAGAACACACCCCCGTTGAATGTGTAGAACATGGGCTGTGGTGTCATTGGATTTATTACTTCCAATAGCTTTAGTATTATAAGCCCGTAGTTCATAAACACACAACAAAATAACAACGTATTAAACTGTTTGTGATAATCGTTTACAAAGCCTAATTTCAAGTCAAGGAACGCAAATAATATAGCCCATAAAGTTATCCCGTTGTAAAACAGTTTACTCTTATAAACAGTCCAATCCATAAGTTCCCATAGATACGTATTAAATAGGGCAACATATAGAATAACTGCAAATATTGATAGGCTAAGTCTTGCTTTCATTTAACCTACGTCTAATTGGCAATTACCAGTATTAGGATTACACACATATTTTGGTGGGCAACCTTTAGTCACACAATCCCCTACACCCAACGGGGTAACGCTATGTGTTTTAATAGCGGTAATAACCGCACCTGCACCGTACTCTTTAACAAGATCGTCGAATTTTTCCTGTAATGTTTGTGTTTCCATGACTATTGCGTATTATTTTCGTTTGTTTGTATTGAAATTATTGCGTGATTTGCTTGTATTTTATTTAAGATAGCGTTAAGTACCTTTCCCGCTACCGATAATGTATCCCTTTCTACGTTTTTTCCCAAAGCACTACTAATTGTCTCCCCCGGTAGCCCAAAGTGATAACCACCATGTTTTATCAAGGTTATGTTAAATAGGTTTCCACACACCGCATTACCTAATTCATTTATCCCCTTAGCAACGTTGAAAAAATACGTGTATAAATCACTCCATTTCGTGAATACAGCCACAATCACACCGACGGGGAACAATACCACCGCAAGGGCAACAGCGACTAAAATTAACAGTATTGGAACAAACGTTTTCATGGCTTGGCAAAACGTGGGTTTAAGTACATCACAAAGTTGTCTATTCCGTTGATATAAGCCTCTGTATTGGTTAGAGGGGGTACAGTTAGGCCAAACGTACTTAATTCAGTACCAGTCTTACTATACACCGTTACGTTAAGGCCAAATCCTACCGTAGTATCCCTGTGCATTTGTGTGGTGTACCATGTTATTGACCTTGCGGTATCGCCTTGTGCTGTCATGGAATAATAGGAGTATAAATGTTAACTTTCTTATTGTTGAACGATTCTGGCCCCCGCGTCATACGTAATTGACCCGCTGGAGTTTATTAAAGTTGTTTTGACTGTTATTACCGTAGCATTTTTAGCCCTGATAATCATTGGCGGGTAAGGCACATAACCCGTTGTTGAAATCAATTGTGACGTTGCCCCTTGCATGTAAAAGTTAGCTGTTTGAGCCGTGTTGTTTTCGTCGGTAAACGTTACCTGAGTTTCAATAATATCGGTCGAAATCGCCGTGACTGCCAAATAAGCCTTTATCTCAAACGTAGCCGTACTTGCCCCTACTGTAAACGTAGTTATGTTTCCTGCTGCTGATTGCGCCGTTAAATCTGCTGTGGCCTGAGTGTAGTTTTGTAAGGTGGTAGATAATAACCCTGCAGAACTGTTTTGCACATTTCCTGCCGTAGATAGTGCCGATATGGTTACATTTTTACCGAAAATAGTATTCCATTCTTTAGAAGATGTTCCCAATCCCTCTGAATCCGTTGTTTGCGGTGAAAAGTCGGCGGAGTTTAAAACGACTTTGGCCGCTTTATTGTAACCAAAAAACATCGACTCGGCACTTTGGGTATACAAAGTAGTTTGAGTAGAATTAGCGGCTATTTCAAAATAATTAGTCCCAGCTACGCCAAAATCTCCATATGCATTTGTAGCTGCCGCGTCAACTTCAAATCCAGCCGTAGATGATGCACTGTGAACCGAAAAACTTTTTCCATAGGACCGGCCGAATGGGTCTATTGCACCAATACCCATTGTTTGGTCATAAAGTAAATTATCATATCTTGCATAACCCACCGTCCCTGTTATCGGCCCGCTTATCCAAACATTATTAAGCCATAAAATATTAGCCGATGTTGTACTGACTACGCCGGGATTTGTGTACCATTTGTTTTCAATAAAGCTAACCCCATATGTTGTGCTTGCGACCGTCAAAGTATCGGTGCTTTGCATTGATATTTCATCATTAACAAACTTAATACCTGTTGATGTCCCAGCCAAAGTGATGTTACCGTAGTAAATAGCGCAATCAGCAAAGGTATAGTTCAGTGCTACGTTATTCGTATAAATAGAAGTCTGTACGCCGTGATTGATTTTAGCCCCTACGATGTAGCAATGACCGTCATTCGTTCCCGTCCCGATATAAACGTTGGTATCGTTGTGGGTTATTTCGCCGCCCGTAAAGGAGTTGTTGCCTGAAAAGTTCCTGAAACCTGTCGTTTTGCAAGCGGTTATCGTTGTATTGGCAAAAGAATTATATTCTGCCGTGTTGTAGAAGTAAATACCGCCGTAGCAAGATTCGATATATAAATTAACGCCTTGCGTTCCGTCATACTTACCTATACCGCCTGACAGGTTAATATCGTGTGCCTCGATACCAAAACCACCTAAATTTAAAAAATGGCAATTAGATATTTTGGTGCTTCTGCCGTTACCTGTTAATAAAATACCGTGCTGGTGTGTGTTGCC
>Ga0214237_1000241_pt1 | contig 17615 bp, 19 predicted proteins | sample TroBogypolimnion_42_FD_153075 | JGI IMG/M metagenome (GOLD analysis project Ga0214237, IMG submission 153075) | Freshwater microbial communities from Trout Bog Lake, WI - 29JUL2008 hypolimnion | ecosystem: Environmental > Aquatic > Freshwater > Lake > Hypolimnion/Profundal zone | place: Trout... | reverse complement strand
CTCAATCAAAGTCGCAATCATCATCAAACATCTGATATTCCAGATGAATCTCTTTGCGAGTTTGATGCTGCCAAATCAAGCGGTCTTTTAGTAACTGGTACTTGAGCGAATCAGCATACTCATCAAAATAATCATCAGCTTCAGCAACGTAATGGTGGATCTTCATCATTACCTCCTCACTTTAGGTTTGTGGCCTAAGGACTAGCAGAGCAATCTAATTAATATGGTGATGAATTATTTCGCTCCGTTTATCCATAAGTTGTGCGCAGTGTGATCAAGCCCAGATGACCTGTCTATCAATTCACTAAAAAAGATTGCTATTGATGTGCAAAAGCGACAGAATGATTCCAGTTCAGAATCAAAAGAGAGGAATAAAACGATGAAACCTTTTTACATTGACTACCCTCAAGAGAAGATCGAGGGACATCTACATGCTTATCAATGTGCCTTTTGTAAGATTCCGACGACTGAGATATTTGGACTACTAGAAAATCATGCTCAGGACTGTAGCTATCGTATTCAGGCTGGAGGTTTATCAAAGCAAGAGGCCAAAACCACATCTACAAGAATGGAGCAATCCCTCTCGGATGAGATTGATTGAATTCCAGATGTGCTTAGTTGTCTTTGCGTAAAATAGGTCCACTATGAAAAAACAGCTCGCTTTGGCTCTAACGATTTCATCTGTACTGGGCATAAGTGCCTGCACGAGCATGGATAAGCTACAAGCAAGACTAGAGGCCGACCCACAATGCCCGCCAGTCATGAATGCCAAGACGGGCTCCTTGATGCCTTGCCCGACTCCACCTAAGCCACAGCCCGCCGTGACAACTCAGAAAAATGTTCAGCCTTCCAGTGCTGTAACCCAAGCTCCAGCAAGCGGTATGAGTGCTACAGCGCCCCTCAATACGCCACAAAACACGGTGAATAACCCGCCACAAGTCAGCGTGAGTAATTCTGGGTCTCCAGCCAAAGCCACCGCACCAAGTTCACCAAGCATTACAGCTAATCCTGAGTGCAAGGGTGTCTTGCATCAAAAGACGGGTGCCTTGATGCCTTGTCCTAATCCCTAAGAGGGTATTGCAGGGGCTTTAGTTGTTGGCTAGGGCTAGGATCTGGTCAAGAGTCACGTAACCGCGACCTTGACTATCAATATAGCTAAAGTGTGCTGCAACCCTTGGCATGCCAGCCTGAGCTTCTACCAAAGTGAGCTTGCCATCATGATTCTTATCGGCAGCATTAAATTTAGCGATGATCTCCTTGTCCTCGGCGCTCATTTGAGACTGCGCATGAGAAAAAGAGATGCCGCCCAATAACAATGAGACTAGGGCGACAAAAAGCGTGCGGTATGTAAGTGTTTTCATGATGGCGAGCATTGATTGAGTCCTGGCTTACTGTTTGGCAGATAACTGCAGAGCCTGACGAACCGCTTTTTTGGCCATATCGGTAAATGCCTCTACTGAGCCAGAACCTGTTCTGAAGGATTCGCCTTGAATCGTAATCAAGCCTTCGCCGAGCAACTGATTAGTTTGGCTATCCGTAATTTTGTTCTCGATGACTAAGGCAGGGGTCTTGGCATTCATACCTGCAGCATAGGCTGCGCCATTGACTGCCAGACCAATCGGCGTGAAGTTCCAAGGTTGCAAACTATTGGCCGACATCTCTGCACCCGTAATGCCGACTGCAACGCGAGCAACACCAGGGCCAGGTTTTTGAACAATTGAGATATTGCTTTTGCCATTCACTGCATTGACCATCGAGGCTTGTAATGTCGCCTTCACTTGCGCGAGGGTTTCAGCAGAAACTTGTTGTGTTTGGGTTTGATTTAAGTAAATCGGCTCCAAAATAACGCCGGTATATTTGTTTGGATCAATATTGGCATCACGATAGCGCCACATCCGAATATCTTGTGGGGTATCTGGAACTGCTTGCAACAATTTGTAATTGGGCAAGAAGCCAGATTCAGGCATTGGCTCTGTTAAGTATTTCGAAGTATTGCTACAGGCCCCAATTAAAAGAAGCGCCGGAATGAAATAGCAGAGTGAGAGTAAATTGCGACGGTTCATAAAATCTCCAGTGGGTATATTGAGTATTTATAACACCATTCAATGTCAGTCAATTGAAGGGCTTGTTCGGTTTTTACAATGGCCTATGGGGCTAGTTTAGGGAGCTTGATTGCCGTTGCTAGGCAGGGCATGATAATTTGAGAATCAGTCATCAGTAACTTTTTATTTTTTCCAGGGTAGTCAACTCTGGAAAGCAAATCTCGAATGAGATTGAGGTGGGTGAGTTTTTTATCGTTGGCATTGACTACAGTCCAAGGCGCATCAGGACTGGTTGTTTTCTCAAGCATGAGATCACGAGCAACGCTATAAGCGTGCCATTTCTTCTGAGCCTGCTGATCGATAGGGCTGATCTTCCATTGCTTCAGGGGATCCTTGGCGCGATCAGCTAAACGATGCGCTTGCTCTGCCTTATCAATATCGAGATAGTATTTAAAAATCTGGATTCCGGAGGTCACCAACAGGCTTTCAAAGTCATTGACTGACGCCATGAACTCTTTGTACTGGGCATCAGTACAAAATCCCATTACCTTCTCAACACCAGCGCGGTTGTACCAACTCCGATTGAAGATTACGAATTCACCTGCGCTAGGTAACTCTGCGACATAGCGTTGGAAATACCATTTGCCTTCTTCGCGGTCACTCGGCTTACCAAGAGCGACTACATGGGTATCGCGCGGACTTAAGTTTTGCGTGATGCACTTGATCGTGCCATCTTTTCCGGCCGTATCTCTGCCTTCCATAATGACCAACAGTCGATCACCTTTAGCGATGATCCGCTTTTGGAGTTTGACTAACTCAATCTGCAAAAGCCGGAGCTCCGCCTCGTAAGTTAATTCCTTTTTGCTAATCTTGAGTGGCTTGATTGCTAAAGCAGCAGCTTTTTTCAAGAAACTATGTATTGCTAGTTGGGGTGGTTGCAGGAGTTACTGGAGCGGCTTTCTTAGCAACAGTCTTCTTCTTAGCAGCCACTTTTCTCACTACCTTTTTAGCTACTGTTTTCTTGGTAGGCGTTTTTTTTGCTGCAGTCTTTTTAGCAGGCGCTTTCTTAGCAGCTACTTTTTTGGCTGCCACTTTCTTGACAGCCTTCTTTGCCGCTACTTTTTTAGCGGGTTTGACAGAGGCTTTGTTGAGCTTCTTGACGACTTTTTCTTTTGCAACTTCTAATTTATGAAGTTTCTTGGTGAGCTTCTTAATCGATTTTTTGGTCATGATGTTCCTTGTTAATGGGGTGCGCTCTCAACAGCAGGGCGGGGCTTAGGCTAATCCTACGATTTATTGCATAGGCTTTCAAGCTTTTATGACATCCATAAAGCAAAAAACCCTAGACCAGAAGCTCTAGGGTTTGATGGGATCCTGGAAAGGCTTATTCAGGATGGAAATTATTACTGGCCATAAAGCTAATGGTGTGCTCGAAGCCCAGAATTCGGATGTAGCGCCAAGCGATATCACGGTATTTACTATCGAGATAGCCAATGGCGGTCTCAGGATCGCTTCTCTTAGCTAAATCAATTTGTTGAATTGCGCGGGCCCAACGTTTGAGTCTTGTTGACATATATGTCACCTCCATGCCCTATACAACGCCCCTTAAATGGGCAAAGATGACACGAATTACAAAAAAATCCTCAAAATAGGGCGTTTTTTCCTCAAATAGGGCTTCTAATGGTCAAAAAAGGGGATTTAGACCTCAGATTGAGCCTTATTTTTGGCTTTGGCCTCGGCTTTAATCGGCTTCAAGTACATCAAAAGGCATATAAAGGCGATGGTCGCAAGGAGGATTTCTAGGATTGCCAGGTAGAAATTCCAGCCCGATTCGCTAATACGGACGAGGCCTTCGGTGATATACAGCAGGATTAGCATGGAAGCCCATTGCATGGTGTAAACATTGCCCTTCCAAATCCCCCGCATGGGCAGCAGCAGTGGCAAAGCTTTGAGGATGAGCCATGAACCTTCTGGGCGCAATGGGGAGAGAAACCACTCCCAACAGACGCACAAAATGAATAAATCGATGAAGGCTGCTAAGGCCAGGATTTGATAGGGGTTTTTATTGTCGGGTAATTTAAACATGGGATTGGGTATTAGCTCTTGCTAAGTTTGAGAGCAACCTCAGCCAAGCGTTTGCCTTGTGCTTTGGCGAGACGTTGTTCTTCTGGGCTGATTGGAGCGCGGCCATCGGCATGGGCTAAATGACTGACACCGTAGGGGCCACCACCATTGGGGGTGCTCATGAGATCAGGCTCGCTATAAGGAAGACCCATGATCACCATGCCGTGATGCAGTAGGGGAATCATCATGGTTAAGAGGGTGCTCTCTTGACCGCCATGCAAGCTGCCAGTGCTCGTAAAGACGCAGGCTGGTTTGCCGATCAGGGCGCCATTCATCCATTGTGAAGAACTGCCGTCCCAAAAGTATTTCATGGGGGCAGCCATATTGCCAAAGCGGGTGGGGGAGCCCAAAGCCAAGCCAACGCATTCTTGTAAATCAGAATATTCCACATAGGGTGCGCCTTCATTGGGGACGCTTGCTTCAGTAGCTTCGCATACAGCGGAGACTGCAGGGACTGTCCTTAGGCGTGCATTTGCGCCGGGCACGCTCTCAATACCTTCAGCGATCAGGCGGGCAAGCTCTCGGGTCGCGCCGTGGCGGGAGTAGTACAAAACTAAAATATCGTGTTGGCTCATATTCTCTTATGATAAGGCGATGCACCTGTTTCGGAATCCTCAATTATGGCTCGCTCTAGCTAAAGAGATCTGGGAGCGTAATCGCCATCAAAATTTATCGCAAGCCGCTGGTAATTTGGCTTTCACTACTACCTTGGCTTTAGTGCCGATGTTTACGGTGGCATCCCTTTTGCTGGGGACCTTGCCCAAGGTTGTCAGAATGAAAGTGGCTTTTCAGTCTTGGCTATTGGATACCTATATGCCTGGTGGTTTGAACCAGCAGGTCTTTATTTACTTAGATCAGTTTTCTCGCCAAGCAAAAGGTTTGACCTTGGTGAGTACCTTGGGCTTAATCGTCACCAGTGTGATGGCAATCGCAGGGGTGGAGCAGGCTTTTAATCGCATCTTTCAGCTCTCAGGGCGCCGACCATTGTTGAATCAAATCCTGATTTACTCAGGGGCAACATTGATTGGTCCTTTTTTGCTGGGCTTTGGAATTTATCTCAGCAGTCTGCTCTTAGGTGCAGCTGAGGGCTGGATCGATACCCTGAGCATGGGCTTCGCCACCTTTGCGACGATCTCTCCCATCTTATTGGCAGTAGCCGTATTTACGGTGGCCTATAAATATTTACCTTACACCACTGTGGCTTGGCGCGATGCGATTGCAGGCGCCTTGATTGCCGCATTCTTTTTTGAGTTGATGAAATTTGGCTTTGGTTTGTTTTTGACTAATGCCCGTTTTTATAGAACGGTTTACGGCGCCTTTGCGATTCTGCCCTTGGCGCTAATTTGGATTTATCTCACGTGGTGGATCACTTTGGCTGGCGCTGTGATTGTCGCTAATCTTCCCCCTATCAGAGCGGGTTTAGTTAGGGTTATTCGCTACTGATTCCGGGTTCTCTGCCCTTGATTTGAGAGTGGCTTCAGACTATATTGAATCCCATAAGAGAACAAAAATAACGGAGATGGGTATGAAGGTTCGGGATATTTTGCGAGTAAAAGGCGGGACATTATTCACTGTGCCACCCAACGCAGCCCTAGGTTCAGCTGTGCTGACCATGAGTGATCACGATATTGGCTCTTTGATTGTGATGGAAGGCGATCAATTGGCTGGTATTTTGACCTTTCGCGAGGTGATGCAGGCACTCGCAAAACACCACGGAAGTTTGGGGGGTCTCGAGGTGCGTTCAGTAATGAACTCAAAACCCCTGACTTGCAATATGGAAACTGAAATGGACGAGGTTCGTCGCATGATGTTGGTTGAGCATGCCCGTTACCTTCCCGTCATTGATCAAAAAATGCTGATGGGCGTGATTTCTTTCTATGACGTAGCCCATGCGGTAGTTGAAGCGCAGGATTTTGAAAACTCCATGCTCAAGGCCTATATTCGGGATTGGCCAGAAGACACGACTAAAGCTACAAACTAAACACTCTCTCTGACAGATGCCATAATGTTGCTATGTCAGGAAATACTCTAGGCCTTCTCTTTACCGTAACCACCTTTGGTGAGTCACACGGCCCAGCAATTGGTGCGGTGATCGATGGCTGTCCGCCAGGGATGGCCCTCTCTGAAGCAGACTTACAGACTGATCTCGATCGGCGCAAGCCAGGCACCTCTCGCCACGTTACCCAGCGCAAAGAAGAGGACAAGGTTGAAATTCTGTCGGGAGTCTTTGAAGGTAAGACTACCGGTACTCCTATTGCTTTATTGATTCGCAATACCGATCAACGCAGCCAAGACTACGGCGATATTTTGCAAACCTTTAGACCAGGCCATGCAGATTATGCGTACCACTATAAGTATGGCTTACGTGATCCGCGTGGTGGCGGCAGATCTTCTGCGCGCCTGACAGCGCCAGTGGTTGCTGCAGCAGCCATCGCTAAGAAATGGTTGCGTCAACAGTATGGCACTGAGATCTTTGCTTATATGAGTCAATTGGGCGAGCTCACCATTCCATTTGAGGATGAGCAGCAGATTGAGAGCAATCCTTTCTTTGCTCCGAATGCCAAGATTATTCCTGAGCTTGAAGCCTATATGGATGCCTTGCGTAAGGCAGGGGACTCTTGTGGCGCACGGATTGAAGTGCGCGCACGAAATGTACCCATGGGTTTAGGTGAACCTCTGTTTGATAAATTGGATGCGGACATTGCCCATGTGATGATGGGAATTAATGCTGTCAAAGGCGTTGAAATTGGATCTGGCTTTCAGTCGGTAGTGCAAAAGGGTAGTGAGCATGGCGATGAAATGCATCCCGATGGTTTTGCCAGCAATCACTCCGGCGGCACTCTGGGTGGTATCAGCACCGGCCAAGATCTCAGAGTCTCAATTGCAATCAAGCCTACTTCAAGCATTCTGAGCCCGAAGCAATCCGTAGACTTAGAGGGCAAACCTATGACTGTACAAACCAAGGGACGTCACGATCCTTGCGTTGGTATTCGGGCAACACCGATTGCCGAGGCCATGTTAGCGCTGGTTCTTATGGATCACGCTCTTCGTCATCGCGCCCAGTGCGGTGATGTCAAAGTATCGGTTCCCGCCGTTGCCGCAGCCAGACCTGGCGCAAAGTAGGTCTCGCATTAGACTATGACACCTTCAGTGCGTTGGGCCTTCGGGTCCTTTTTCTTTTTATATTTCGCTTACGTTGGTTTAGTTTCCCCATACGCGAGTTTGTTCTTTGTTGACCAAGGCTTTAACGTCATTCAAATCTCGGTTTTGATGTCGATGTTGCAAATCACCCGCATCATTGGCCCCTTTTCTTGGGGCTGGTTGTCCGACTATCTCTCTAACCGGATTGGCATTATTCGGTTTTGCGCTTGCTTGGCGAGTATTACCTTCTTAGCGATTTTTTATCTTCACAGCTACATTGCCTTTTTTGTTTGGATGTTTATTCTGCATACCATTCTCAGTAGCTTGATGCCACTGGGAGAGTCAGCAACAGTGCATGCTTTATTTAAAGACAATTCTTTTGATAAGCGTTATGGAAGATTGCGCTTGTGGGGATCTTTGGGATTTATTGCGATGGTGCTGTTTGCAGGTGAGCTGTTTCAACGCAAGAGTATTGCGCTCTATCCCATCGTTGGTGCGGCGGTTCTATTACTTTTAGCTATCGTCACCTTTCGTTTGCACGAGCCCAAGGTGCAGCGTCATAAGATGGTGAAGGGGGAATTACTCTCCGTATTACTGAATCCCGATGTGCGCTGGTTTCTGCTCTCCGGATTTTTCATGATCTTTGCGCATGCAGCGCTCTACGTCTTCTATTCTCTCTATCTCAGCAAGCTTGGCTATAACAAATTTCAGATCGGCCTTTTTTGGGCGCTTGGTGTATCTGCTGAAGTGATCTTCTTTTACTTTCAGAGTAAGGTCCTTAGTCGCTTGCAACCCGAGATTGTTTTGCAAGCCTCATTTGGGGTCGGGGTATTGCGATTTATTTTGATTGCCTTTTTCCCTTTGACATGGGTTTTGATTCTTGCGCAAGTGATGCATGCTGGAACTTTTGCAGCTCACCATAGTGCGGCAACCAAGTTGTTACAGCGTTGGTTTACAGGACCATTGCAGGCGAGAGGTCAGGCCTTGATGGCAACAGTGTCATACGGTCTGGGCGGTACCCTCGGGGGACTGTGCTCTGGTTGGATTTGGGACTTAGCGCAACCCCGCGATGTATTCGTAATGGCCGCTTTTGCTTGCGGCTTAGCCGGTATGGCGATACAGAAACTCAGACCACAAACTCTGGATCAACAGCCCATCACATCACATTGAAGTGTAGTTGGGGCCGCCACCGCCTTCAGGGGTGACCCAGATGATATTTTGACTCGGGTCTTTAATATCGCAGGTTTTGCAATGGACACAGTTTTGGGCATTAATTTGTAAGCAGGGCTGCCCGTCTTTCTCCAGGTACTCATAAACGCCAGCAGGGCAGTAGCGCTGCTCTGGTCCAGCGTAAGTCTTGAGATTCAGATTGACTGGAATGGCTACATCTTGCAGCTGTAAATGCGCTGGTTGATTTTCAGCATGATTCGTGTTCGATAGAAATACGGAGGACAGGCGATCGAAGCTAATCTTGCCATCAGGCTTAGGGTATTGAATCTCTTGATGTTGGCTCGCAGGCTCTAAGCATTCATGATCAGCGTATTGATTGTGAATCGTCCAAGGTACATTCCCGCCAAAGATTTTTTGCTCTAGACCCACCATGAGAGTCCCAAGGTAAAGTCCTTTAGACATCCAAGGTTTGAAGTTGCGTGCCTGCTTGAGTTCGGTATAAAGCCAGCTATTTTGAAAGGCCGTCGGATAAGCAGCCAAGACATCATGCGAGCGATTTTCAGATAGGGCGGCCACTGCAGCTTCTGCAGCTAGCATGCCGGTTTTAATTGCGGCGTGACTGCCCTTGATGCGAGAGGCATTCAGAAAGCCAGCATCGCAGCCAATCAATGCACCACCGGGGAAAATAGTCTTAGGCAAACTATTGAGTCCGCCAGCGGTCAGAGAGCGTGCGCCATAAGCCAAGCGTTTACCGCCGACAAAGGTTTCCCGAATGTTGGGATGCAATTTGTAGCGTTGGAATTCTTCAAAGGGAGAGAGGTAAGGATTTTTGTATGCGAGGCCCACTACCAGACCGACTGCAACCAAATTATTGCCTAGGTGATATAAAAAAGAGCCGCCATAAGTATCTGACTCTAAAGGCCAACCTGCAGTATGAACAACGAGGCCAGGTTTACTCTGAGCTGGATCCACTTCCCAGAGTTCTTTAATACCAATGGCATAGGTTTGGGGGTCACAATCGTGATCAAGCGCAAAACGGCTGATGAGTTGCTTGCCCAGATGGCCGCGAGAGCCTTCGGCGAAGAGAGTGTACTTTGCACGCAATTCCATTCCCAGTTGAAATTGTTCAGTGGGATTGCCTTCTTTATCCAGGCCCATGGCGCCTGTGACGACTCCACAGACGGCGCCTTGTGCGTCATACAAAATGTCTGCCGCAGGAAATCCTGGAAAGATTTCAACACCAAGCGCTTCTGCTTGCTGACCTAGCCAACGCGTGACATTGGCTAAGCTCACAATGTAATTGCCTTTGTTCTGAAAGCATTCAGGTAAAACCCATTCTGGAACAGAATACGAGCGATCTTCTGTCAGAAATAGAAATTGATCTTGGCTAACTGGAGTTTCTAAAGGTGCGCCCAGTGCTTGCCAGTCTGGGAAAAGCTCCCCTAGAGCCTTGGGATCCATAACAGCGCCAGACAGAATGTGGGCTCCGATCTCAGAGCCTTTCTCGAGGACGCAAACACTGAAATCTTTGCCTGAGGATTGGGCAAGTTGTTTGGCTTTAATTGCGGCAGATAAGCCAGCAGGGCCGCCGCCGACGATGACTAAGTCATAGTCCATCGATTCTCGAGGGCCAAATTGTTCAAGCAACTGCTGGGAATTCATTCCATCTCTCCGGGATCTAGACCATAGTTTAGTTCTAAGCAGGGTATTGGGCTGAAAGCCCGTCAATTTGAGCCAGAGCCAATCAGGATTGGAGAGGCATTATGATGAGCTTTTCTCCATTTTTAGCAATCTTGGGACTTAACTAATGAACAAAACCTACCCATCCGCAGCGGACGCTTTGCGGGACATTTTGAAGGACGGTCAAAAAATCGCTGTAGGCGGTTTTGGCCTTTGTGGCATTCCAGAGGCTTTGATCTTGGCGATTAAGGAATTGGGTGCGCAAAACCTCACGGCGATTTCGAATAATGCGGGTGTGGATGAATTTGGTCTTGGCATTCTCTTACAGTCACGCCAAGTCAAGAAGATGGTTGCATCCTATGTTGGTGAAAATAAAGAATTCGAGCGCCAATACTTAGCTGGCGAACTTGAGCTGGAATTTACTCCGCAGGGCACCTTGGCAGAAAAACTTCGCGCAGGTGGTTGCGGTATTCCCGCTTTCTTTACAAAAACGGGTGTCGGTACTTTGGTTGCCGATGGTAAGGAAGAAAAGGTATTTGATGGCGAGCGTTACATCATGGAGCGCTCGATTGTTTCTGATATCTCTATTGTGAAAGCTTGGAAAGCAGATCGCTCTGGTAACTTGGTCTATCGCTATACCGCGCGTAACTTTAATCCAGTAGTTGCCATGGCAGGCAAGATCACGGTTGCCGAAGTGGAAGAAATTGTTGAGAACGGCGAGCTTGACCCCGATCAAATTCATACGCCAGGGATTTATGTGCATCGCTTAGTGATTAATCGATTGCCCGAGAAACGTATTGAGCAACGCACTTTGCGTGCGGCCTAAATAGACCAGTAGATCAAAGGAATATCGAAAATGGCTTGGAACAGAGATGAGATGGCAGCCCGTGCTGCTCAAGAATTACGAGATGGCTACTATGTCAACTTGGGTATTGGTATGCCAACCCTGGTTGCGAATCATGTGCCTAAGGATATGGAAGTGTGGCTTCAATCTGAAAATGGCCTGCTTGGAATTGGGCCATTCCCAACCGAACAAGAAATTGATGCGGATTTGATTAATGCAGGCAAGCAAACCATTACGACTTTGCCGGGCTCATCTATTTTTTCTTCAGCTGATTCTTTCGGAATGATTCGCGGTGGCAAGATCAATATTGCGATCTTGGGTGCCATGCAAGTCAGTGAATATGGTGACTTAGCGAACTGGATGATTCCAGGCAAGATGGTCAAGGGCATGGGTGGTGCAATGGACCTGGTGGCCGGTGTAAAGCATGTTGTTGTTCTGATGGAGCACGTTGCCAAGAAAAAAGATGGTACTGAAGAGATCAAGATTTTGCCGAAATGCACCTTACCCTTAACCGGTGTCAAGGTCATCAATCGCATCATTACTGATTTGTGTGTTTTAGACATTACTCCAGATGGTTTATTCCTGGTCGAATTAGCGCCTGGCGTAACCAAAGAAGAGGTCATCGCCAAAACGGGTGCCCCAGTCAACACGAACGGTTTTTAGACTGTCACACTAGATGATGAAATAATGGGACACCTATGTCAGGATCCCATTCTCACCATCACCATCATCGCTCACATCATCACGGGCACAGTCACTCATCTAGCCATCTGAGTGATGGAGAGGCACATGAGTTGCATGCCCACAAAAAGGGTGATGCAAAACATTCTCATACCAAAGAAATCTCTAATCAGAATCTACTCATTGTTGCTTTAATTCTGACCCTCAGCTTTTCAGTGGTCGAGATGATTGCATCTTATCTCTCAAACTCTTTAGCGCTGATCTCCGATGCTGGTCATATGGTGACGGATGCAGCTTCATTGGGCTTGGCTGTTTTAGCCCAGATGATTGCGCGTCGCCCACCATCGCCTAAACATTCCTTTGGTTTTGGAAGGGCAGAGGCCCTTGCTGCTTTTGTCAATGGCATTGCCATGTTGGCATTGGTTGCATGGATCGTCTTTGAAGCCATTACCCGTTTCTTCACACCACATATCGTGAACGGTATGACCGTCACCATTGTTGCAGCATTGGGCTTGCTGATGAATGTTGTGGTTGCTTGGGTGCTTTCTAAAGATCAAAAGAGCGTGAATACCCGTGCAGCGCTATTGCATGTGATGGGCGATTTATTGGGATCGGTTGCTGCCTTGGTTGCCGGCCTGGTGATCCAGTACACCGGCTGGATGCCAATTGACTCGCTACTCTCGATCTTGGTCTCCTTATTAATTCTGAAATCCACTTTCTCCATCTTGCATGAGTCCTATCACTTTCTAATGGAGGGTGTGCCACCCCATATTGATTACTTGCAAGTGGGTAGTGATCTCAAAGCGGTTCCTGGTGTGGTTGCTGTGCATGATTTACACATTTGGGAAATGACACCCAGTTTCCCAGCTTTGATTGGTCATATTGAAGTAGAGATGATGAAGGAGTGGCCGCAAACAATGTCACGAATTCATGATATGTTGTATTCGAAACATGGTATTGATCATGTGACCTTGCAACCCGAAGAGTCGCAATCTTTAGTTGAGGAAGAGAGTCACGATCATTACCCTGAAGAAGTGCCCAAAGCTGCTCCGATGGTGGATGCATCAAGCCCGAAAGAAACTGAGATGCATCCTGTTACCCATTATGTGGTTTGTCGTAGTGGCGAAGGTAAGCACCGCATGGCTTATCACGCCTGGGGCGATCCTCAAAATCCGCGCGTCCTGATTTGCGCGCATGGCCTGAGCCGTAGGGGCAGTGACTTTGCAAGCTTAGCGAAAGCGCTTTGTGGTCAGTACTATGTTGTTTGTCCTGATGTGGTTGGTAGGGGCGAGTCAGATCGCTTGAGTAATCCAATCATGTATTCAGTGCCTCAATATGTATCTGATATGAAAGCCTTGGTGGCTCATTTAGGCGTTAATCAAGTCGATTGGATCGGAACTTCGATGGGGGGTCTGATTGGGATTGTTTTCGCGGCCTTGCCTAATTCACCGATTCGTCGCATGATCATCAACGATGTAGGACCGCTCATTGAGCCTGCTGCAATTGAGCGCTTAAGCTCTTATGTAGGCAAGCCTTTTGCATTTCAGAGTCGCGCAGAAGCTCTAGAAGCGCTGAATCGGATTTGTGCAACCTTTGGGGATCACACGCCCGAAGAGTGGGAAATATTAAACGGCCCTCAGTTGGAAGAAAAAGATGGGGTTTGGGGCTTACATTACGACCCTAATATTGCTGTGCCATTCACCTCAGTCAACTCGATGATGGCTAAAGCGGGTGAGATGGCGATGTGGCATACCTTCAAACAAATTCATATTCCGATGCTGATTGTGCGGGGCGGAGACTCAGACTTGTTATCCGCTGCAACGGTGGCAAAGATGTGCAAGGTGAATCCTTACGCGAGAAGTATTGAGATACCGCATGTAGGCCATGCGCCAGCCTTTATCAAGCCCGAACAGATTGCCCTTGCCAAAGAATTTTTCAGTTCGTGATTAAATGTACGAATGGCAAATGCCCCTAGCCCTAGTAAAAAACCATTATTCATAGACGCTTGGTATGGCGAACCAACCGAGCAACATTCGGCTGGTGTTTTGCAGATCCTGCAAACTTTACATTTAGACGAGGCCACCTTAACTGCTGCTAGCCATATTGGGCGAACGCATGGTAAAGAGGCGCTGATTAAATTAATCGGTGAGGAATCGGCGAAGTTAATTATTGGCTATCGTGGCCTACGTCAGGCCCAGGCTAAATTATTGAATGCAGATGGCGGCTTAAGTATTTCCGGCCAGGAAGAGATGCTGCGCAAGATGTTGCTCGCTTTCGGAGATGACCTGCGAGTGGTATTGCTGTACCTCGCATCCCGTTTGCAAACTCTCCGTTGGGTCACGCAAGAAAAGATCGCTATGCCTGCAGCTTGGGCTCAAGAGATTCTGAATATCGATGCTTCGCTTGCCAATCGTCTGGGTATTTGGCAAATGAAGTGGGAGATGGAAGATCTGGCTTTCAGGGCTTCCTCTGGTGATACTTATCGAGACATTGCCAAGATGTTAGATGCTAAGCGGAATGAGCGAGAGGTTTTCATTACGCAAATCGTCAAGCAACTTCAGGATGAGCTTAGTACATCCCATATTGAGGCAGATGTCTATGGACGCCCTAAGCACATCTACAGTATCTGGAAAAAGATGCAGGGTAAGTCACTTGACTTTGCCAATCTGTATGACGTGCGGGCGTTTCGGATTCTGGTGCCGGACGTCAAATCCTGCTACGCCAGCTTAGGCTTGGTGCACAACATCTGGCAGCCCGTGCCTAGAGAATTTGATGACTACATTGCACGCCCTAAGCCCAACGGTTATCAGTCTCTACACACGGTAGTGATGGACGATGAGGGTACTGCTTTTGAAATTCAGATTCGTACGCATGAGATGCACCAACAGGCTGAGTATGGTTTAGCAGCCCATTGGCGCTACAAAGAGGGTGCTTATCAAGCAGGTCAGCAGACGGGGACGCATAGCGCTGCAGCTGAGTACGAAAGACAAATTGCTTGGGCAAGACAACTGATTTCATGGAAAGAAGATGCTTGGGAGCAACTCAAGCACCATGAAATTGACGATCATATTTACGTCCTTACTCCTCTCGGGAAGGTGATTTCATTAGAGAAGGGTTCATCTCCTATTGACTTTGCTTATGCTGTGCACACGGATTTGGGCCATCGTTGCCGGGGCGCAAGAGTGGATGGCGCGATGGTGCCGCTAGATACTCCACTACAAAATGGTCAGACCATTGAAATCATTGCAGTCAAACATGGTGGACCATCACGTGATTGGATTAGCCCGGATCGTCACTACCTTCGTTCACAGCGAGCACGCACTCGAGTCAGGGCTTGGTTCAATGCCTTGGATGATGAGCAAGCTGAAAAAGCGCCTGAGAAGACAGACGCTCATAAAGCGGAAGTTAAACCTGCGGCTCCCGAAGCTGAAATTATTCTGCGCCAAAGCACTCGCAAATCGGGGCATGCTAGCGATGTATTAGTAGTGGGTGTCGACTCTCTTCTCACTCAGTTGGCGCGTTGCTGTCGGCCTGTTCCTCCCGATGCGATTGCTGGATTTGTGACGCAGGGCAGAGGGGTGTCAATTCATCGTCGTTCATGCAAAACCTTTCGAGGACTATTGGAGCGTGCTCCTGAGCGCGTGATTCAGACCGCTTGGAATGCTGGTGCTACAGGTGAAGGAAAAGATCATGAGAAACGGCTTTTTCCAGCAGATTTAGCGGTGAGTGCTTTAGACCGCCCAGAGCTGATGCGTGAGCTATTTGAGGTCCTGACCAGACAGGGTATTCATGTCATTGACTTGCGCAAGTCAGTGCGAAAAGGTCTTGCACAGATCTTGTTTACCGTTGAGGTAAAAGACTCAGAGACCTTACGCCTAGTGCAAAACAGCCTAGAGGAGCTCAAAGGAGTGACGCTGGTACGCCGCCGGTGATAAACTCTTGTTTTATTTAGGCTCGTAGCTCAGCTGGTTAGAGCACCACCTTGACATGGTGGGGGTCGTTGGTTCGAGTCCAATCGAGCCTACCAACGAATTTAGACCCAGAGCGCGGTTGCCAAAAAGCGACCGCGCTTTATTTTTGGTCTGTAAGCATTTGTAATAAAGCACATGTTACGGAGTTGTTATGGTTGTAGTTACTCTTCCTGATGGATCAAAGCGCGAGTTTGAGAACGCAGTGCGCGTGGCTGATGTCGCACAGAGCATTGGAAGTGGTCTCGCCAAAGCAGCACTAGGCGGAATTGTTGACGGGAAGATGGTGGACTTAAGCCATCTCATTGATCAAGATGCTCAACTAGCGATCGTGACGGATAAAAGTCCCGAGGCCCTTGAGATCGTGCGTCATTCGACCGCCCATTTGTTAGCTTACGCTGTTAAAGAACTATTTCCAGAAGCACAGGTCACGATTGGCCCCGTCGTCGAGAACGGTTTCTACTATGACTTTTCTTATCACCGTCCATTTACGCCAGAGGATCTTGTTGCACTAGAGAAGAAGATGACGGAATTGGCTAAAAAAGATGAGCCGGTTGTTCGTCAAGTTTTGCCTCGTGATGAAGCAGTGAAATTCTTTAAAGATCAGGGCGAGCATTACAAAGCCGAAATTATTAGCAGCATTCCGCAGGGTGAAGATGTTTCACTCTATACCGAAGGGAAGTTCACTGATTTATGTCGTGGCCCCCACGTACCATCGACTGGCAAATTGAAGGTCTTTAAGCTGATGAAGCTCGCCGGCGCTTACTGGCGTGGTGATAGCAAGAATGAAATGTTGCAGCGGATCTACGGTACGGCTTGGCTCAAGAAAGAAGACCAAGACCAGTATCTCCATATGTTGGAAGAGGCTGAGAAGCGTGATCATCGTCGCTTAGGCAAGTTGCTCGATTTATTCCATTTCCAAGAAGAGGCGCCAGGTCTGATCTTTTGGCACCCTAAGGGTTGGTCAATTTGGCAAGAGGTCGAACAGTACATGCGTCGCGTGTATCAGCAAGAAGGTTATCAAGAAGTCAAAGCACCTCAAATTTTGGATCGTGGTCTCTGGGAAAAATCAGGCCACTGGGATAACTACAAAGAGAATATGTTCACGACTGAGTCAGAGAATCGGGCTTATGCATTAAAGCCCATGAACTGTCCTGGTCATGTCCAAATTTTTAATGCTGGCTTACATAGCTATCGCGAGTTGCCATTACGTTACGGCGAGTTTGGACAATGTCATCGCAATGAGCCATCGGGCGCATTGCATGGCTTGATGCGCGTGCGCGGGTTTACCCAAGATGATGGTCATATTTTCTGTACCGAAGATCAGATTCAGTCAGAAGTAGCTGCTTTTGATAAAGCAGTGCGTCATGTGTATCAGGATTTTGGTTTTACTGAGGTTGCCGTCAAGCTGGCATTGCGTCCAGCAAAACGGGTGGGTGATGATGCGATTTGGGATAAAGCTGAGGCAGCATTGCGCGGTGCATTGAAAGCATCAGGTCAAGTATGGGAAGAATTACCCGGTGAGGGGGCTTTTTATGGCCCTAAGATTGAATATCACCTCAAAGACTCGATTGGCAGAACCTGGCAATGTGGCACGATTCAAGTCGATTTCTCGATGCCTGCCCGTTTAGGGGCCGAATATGTTGCAGAAGACAACAGTCGCAAGACCCCAGTCATGTTGCATCGCGCCATTGTGGGCTCCTTAGAGCGTTTTATCGGGATTTTGATCGAAAACCATGCTGGAAATATGCCAGTTTGGCTTGCGCCGACCCAGGCTGTGGTCCTCAATATTTCCGAAAATTCGGCTGCTTATGCTAAAGAAGTCCAGCAATCTCTGAAAAAACAAGGGTTTAGAGTCGAATCGGATTTGCGAAATGAGAAAATTACGTATAAAATACGCGAGCACGCATTACAGAAGCTCCCATTTTTGCTAGTTGTTGGCGATAAAGAGCGTGAAAGTAATAC
>Ga0214237_1000240_pt1 | contig 17625 bp, 23 predicted proteins | sample TroBogypolimnion_42_FD_153075 | JGI IMG/M metagenome (GOLD analysis project Ga0214237, IMG submission 153075) | Freshwater microbial communities from Trout Bog Lake, WI - 29JUL2008 hypolimnion | ecosystem: Environmental > Aquatic > Freshwater > Lake > Hypolimnion/Profundal zone | place: Trout... | reverse complement strand
AGGACGCTTAATAAACTCACGCTTAACATCTCGTGATTCAAAGTAACCATTGACGCACTTGGAATCGGTCTGTAAATCACCATTCCGAGTCTCAATAGGCTGAGATAAAGGAATTCTCTGAATTGGCATATTAGTTAGGTTGTCCAAATTGTACGTTAGCCATGCGAAGGTCAGCTTGGAAGAATGTAGATACAGATTCCACATCCCAGTCAGTTAACTGTTCACGGTATGCTTTAGCTCTCATTGCAATCTCTTGACGATGATTGGCTGGTACAGAGTACTCGATAGCCAATTGGTCAGCTAAGTTCCATACTAAAGTGTTCATCCACTCAGCAGGAAAGTTAGGAATAGAAGAACCTGTATTGATGTCTTCAATAGGCTGCTGAGCTGTCAAGTGCAGTTCATACTGATAGGCAGCATTGTAGTTAGGTGTCAAGTAAACATGCAAGTTACCAGAGTTCTGACGAATCTCATAGTACAAAGAGTTAGCAACACCAGTGCTAAACTTAGAACCTAAAGTATTGTATTCCTGCTGGCTAAGAAGCTGCATAGGAGTATCAATAGGAGGCTGTACCGTAATCTGACGTAACCAGCCTTGAATAATCTTCAAAGGTTTAGGAGTGTTCAAAGCAGTATCAGGAACTTGGGATACAGGACCAATAGGATAAACAGTTTGATTGTTTACTAAAGGCAGTACCAGTTCATTTACTGTCCAAAGCTTTAGACCCTCTGTCTCCATCTGTTTGATGTAAAGGTTTAAAGCTAGAGACGCATTAGCTACAGTCTCTGAATCAGGCACAGAACCAAGTTCTAGTACACCTAGCTTACGTAACGCTAAGGTAATAATCTGGTCACGAGTAACACTAAAAACACTTGACATATTTAAGCTCCAAAAAGGACACGTAAGGCTTTGTCTAAGCCGATGGTTTGTGCAACAATGACCACTAGAGCACCAATTGCAATATACTTAATTTGTGATAAGTTCTTTTCGATAGAGTGCATAGTACCTTTTAAATCTATTGTAGTCTCACGAAGTTCTTTGATGTCTTCAGCGTGATTTTTTGAATAAACTTCAAGACGTACTACTCTGGTTTCTAGTTGGTCGGACATAGGATTATTCTTGTGGTAAGGTTGGTTCTGTAGGAGGCGTAATCAACGCAGCCTGTTGTTGTAGCTTTGCAAAGATTGGAGCAGCACCTGATTCAATAGGTAATCTACCAATAGTTGCAATAATAAATGCTGCTTCGTTATCTTCTAATGTAAATGTTTTCATGTTATTTTTTTACCCAAACACAGCAAAACTAATTGTCCTAGCGTCTACATTATTTGTAGCGACAGTTGCTGTATAAATATTAAATGTAGTTGAATTTGTAACTGTTGCAGCAGCAATCATTGGATTACCATAAGCACCAAAATTTTCAGCATTTACAAGAACACAATAAATTGTGTTAATTGGTTTATTCATTACAACAGTATAACTACCAGACGAATTTCTTGTAATAGAAGAAATATTATAAGATTCACTAATAACAGCACCACTTATTCCATTAAATGTAGCCCAAGCAGTAGCAGTTGATTGTGCGATATTGTTTTTTGTAGTTCCAATAAAAGAAGGGCCATTTGTAGATGTATCTCTATTAAATCCCCAATTAATATTATCTGCACTTCCTGTTCCTGAAACAGTTAAAGAATTAGTATAAGCAACACCTTGATTATCAAAGTTGTTATCTAAAACATCTAAAGTAGAAACATCAACTACGCCAATAGCTGTAGGGGCTTTACCAGAAATACCACAAAAATAGTTGTTTTGAATAACAATGCTATTAGGAATTCCTGCTGTTGGTGTATGCTTTTGAATAAGAATTTCATACAACGTATTTGCTTCAAAATAGCAACCTTGAATAGTCAATGACTTAGTTCCTATGCTTCCAGCAGCCCCAGATATTTGAACTCCATAAGGATTGCTTTCAAAATCACAACCAATAATATTGTTTGCTCGACCACCACCAACAAAAACACCTGCATCTGTGTTAACTAAAAAGGTACACTGTAACAATGTAATGTTGTTTGCTTCGTGACCTAAATAAATACCATAAGTATTTGAACTGTTAATGTGTTCAAATAAATTACCATAAGAGTTTTCTGCATAAATTCCATATAATGTAAACCCAGAAATAGTTACATTAGAAATTATTGAATCTTGTACGTTAGCAAAATTAATACCAGTAGTACCAGTTCCTAAATTATTTAAACCAAAACCACTTAAATAAACATGGGCTAAATTAGGACTTCCTGTGGCTGTTGTGGTAATGGCAGAACCTGAACCATAATAATTAATATATGTGCCTACAGGATTAGTACCGTATAAAGTTGTTTCAATAGAAAAAACTAATGGGCTAGTAATTTTATAAATACCAGGAGGCATATAAATTGTTCTTTGAGTAGAATTCAAAGAAGCAATAGCAGCTAAAAAAGCAGCAGTATCATCGGTAGAGCCGTCGCCTACAGCACCAAAGTCTTTAACGCTTACTGATTCAGCAAGCTTAAGATTAATAGGCCTATTTGTTGCACCAGTAGCACCTTGGTCGTATTTTGGGATTAAAGTAGTCATAAATATCCTATGGATGAGATGCTTTGTAAGCGTTAAATTGTTCGGTAAGCTCTTGAATTGCTTTTACTAAAAAAGGAATTACACCTGAATTATCCATTTGCTGATATTTAGGTGTTCCATCTTCATTAACGGCATCTTTTTCGCCAGTTACGCAGTTAGGAATAATAGCTTGCAATTCGTGTGCAATAAAGCCATCGTCTTTACGACCATCAATCCATGTAAAACTAACTGGGTTTAAAGATTGAACAGTAGCTAAAGCGTTTTTAATTGGTGTTACATTTGATTTAAGGCGATAGTCAGATGTAACATTGTAAAGAACAGTAGTAGTGCCGTTTTGCGTAATTGAGCCAATTACTGAACCATTGTAACCAAAGCTAGAATAATAACTACCAGCAGCAACGCCACTTGCATGACCTATTGTTACTACACCAGTTGTATTTCCAGTAAGGTTAAGAAGTTGGACTCCACTAGGGGGAGCATAACTAAGTGCAGAATTTGTTAATAATATATTGTTTTGCACCAATATATTACCTGCGCCTGGGTCTGTAGTGTTACCAATGGAAACACCGCCAGCACCAGTTAAATACAAAACAGTAGTGTCAGGAGTTCCATTAGCTACTGAAGAACGCAAAAAGCCCATATCCCCACCAGCAACATATTCTCTTGATAATCCCCAGTTTGTACGACCTGGAATACCTGTATCCCATCTTTGGAATAAACCACCCCAACCATAATTAGTAAATAATGTAGATACAGAATTTTGACCTGAGCCAAGCCATAAGGTTCCACCGCCTGTTGGATTTATATGTAAATCAGTGTATGCAAGGGTGCTTGGAATCCAGCCTGAAATAGATGGATTACCACTAGCATCTGTGCCTATCGCAACGCCACGATTAATGGTAGTGGTATTTGGAAAAAATCCAGCAATAATTCCATTAGACGCAGAACCGTTTGTAACTGCTAAAGTTGCATAAGAAGAAGGGCTTGTAGTGCCAATTCCTAATTTTCCAGTTATATATTGGTCTACAGTAAATGTATTGTTTTCATCTAACTTAGGAAAATCATTAAGGCTTGCAGCAACTAACCGTAAAGATACTACCGCACCTGAAGCAAAAATAGTTCCCGTAGTTCCATCTTGTCCACGAACAATAGTAAAAGTAGTTCCCGATACTGCAGTTACTTTGACAATTTCAATAGTTGTCTGAGTGGCTGCGTCAGCTAATGTGCAATAAAAATATTGAGAACCTGTAGGAACAGGAAAGCCTGTCGCAGACGTAACTGACATAGTCGTAGCTACGTTAGTAAGACTACTACTTAAAGTAGTATTACAATTATTTGCGAAGAGCATATTAGCCATTAATTAAGCACCTTGTGTTCTAGCTTGCCAAGAGAAAGGTAATGAGTTTGTTGTTACCGTAGTATTTACAGCAATTTGAAAAGTTGTTGAAGTAATGTTTTGAACCCAAAATCTAGCAGCTCCTCCCACAGATAAATCATTTCCAGGAGTTGCAGAAATATCTCCTGCATTAGGAGTGCTTGCTAAACCATGAGTTACAGTTACTGTAGAGCTCCCAACAGGAACAAATGCTTGTCCTGAATTATTGGTTAAATAACCAGTGTTTCCGTATACATGACCTGTTGTAGGGCTAAAATTTTGTATACCGCCGCTTGTGTTATTAGTTACATCTACACCAATAATTGAATATTTTGTACAACTGTAATCAACGTAAATACCATAGGATTGGTAATTTAAAGAAGAAATATTGTCATACCCGCACATACCGCCAATAACAGAAAAATCAGAAGAACCGCTATAAAAAGTAATTCCTGATGCACCGTTTGCAGAGTGCATATTATTTACAGAAACAATGCAATTGCTAATGTTTACTTTTGTAGCTCCTTGTACAAAAATACCTGCGTTTTGATTGTTAAAAAATGTTGAGTTAGAAATGCTAACCGCAGATATTTTACCTGTACCTTGACCTAAAAATAAACCATGTCCTGTATAAGGAGAATGAGCACCATTAGTAGAACCCCAGCAATTAGAAAGCATTACTTCACCAACATTACCGCCATTAGTAATAAAGTTCCAACCAGTGTTCCAACAAGTATCACAAAGCATAGTATCGGCAAATAATGCAGATACGCTTTGTCCTGCTCCTGGATATGTTTCTATACCAATAGAACAATTAATAATGTCTACACCATACATATAAATTCCAGATGCTTGTGTTAATTGAATACCTGCACCACTACAAGCATTAATTACACCGTTTTGAATCCATGTATCAGATGCTATTACAGAATTACCTAAAAGAATTCCAATAAATCCTGAATCAATTTCAAAATCATTTATAGTTGTAAGGAATTGATTTGTTCCTCCTTCAACTTGAACTCCAATATACATATTTGATTCAATGCCAATGTTTTCAACAATAACATTGTGACAAGCAGCAATATAAATTGCAGCATCAGATGTTCTAACAACAGATGAAGTAATTGATAATTGTTTTACTCCAGAGTAAGCAACACCATTAAATTGAATAATGTTTCCTGTTGCAAAGTTTGAAGTAATACGAGAAATTCCCCGACCTTCTCCAACAAGCTGAACAGATGAGCTTGCTATATTAAGAGTTGAGCTAATTAAATAGTTACCAGCAGGGAAAAACACATTACTTCCACCAGCATAAGTTTGAGCAGAAGCAATAGCAGCTTGAATAGCTGCAGTATCGTTAGTAGCACCATCTCCTTTAGCACCAAAATCTTTTACAGATACATAATCTTGAAGTCTAGTTTGTACCGTTCTATTTACTGCACCAATACCGCCTTCATTGTAGCGGATATTGCTTGCATCTAATTCACCAGCAGCAATAGGAAGATTATAAATAACTTCAACTAAGTCACCAGCATTAAGACCAGTAAAGAAAGAAATAGTAGTAGCAGAAGCTTCTGAATAGTTTACGTCAGCAATCTGTTTACTGCCGTTAACAAAAACAGCTAAATTATATTGATTAGGGACATAAGAAAAAGACAAGGAAAATACTGTTTGTCCTTGAGTAGCTGTAAACTCTTGAATTTGAGTAGCACCACCTGTACCACCACCTCCACCGCCAATAGCAAACAAATTCAAACTAGCAGCAGTAATACGTAATTCTACGTTATCGCTAATGTTAAAGATTTGTGGTTGTGTGCCTTCTTGTCCACGCTCTACAGTTAAATAATCACCTGTTCTATCAATACATTTAACAATCTCTGATACTTCAGGATTGTTGATTTGAATTAAAGTTAGGTAAAAATAGTTACCACCAGTAGGCTGAGGAAAATAGCTACCAGTGCCTGCAGTAATCTGCAACACGTTGTCAGTAGGCGTAATAGCTTTAGCTAAAGCAGTAGCAGCGTTGTTTGTAAATAGCGGTCTTATTGTCATGAAATTATCCTAACGTAAACGTGTTAACTGGGTATCCGTTAACCAGTTTATTAATGGCGTATGTTCTTATGTATTGATTCTGAGGCTCTGGTCTTGTCCAAGGAGGTGCTTGGTAATCTGCTACACCACGAACAAAGTCTTGTGGCTGTCTCGGCTCCCAATCATCAGGGCAGACTTTAAGACCGTCCCAACGTTGACGTAAGTCTGTAGCACGCATCTTACGACCACAAGCGTCGCAGAGTACTGCCCAGTCACCACGGTCATAACGAGAAAAATAACTCATACTTGAGAAGCGTCGTAGATAGTTAAGTCACCTACACCAACATAGGTGTTTGCTAGTGATGTAGTAATTGTCATCTCTAGACGATAGGTTACTTCAGCTAATCCTGCAACTACTCGTTGGGAAGCAGTCTTATTAACAATAATGGCAGTAGACTGTAGAATAGAAGAAGGACTAGGGTCTACTCCGTTCATCACAATAACAGTACAAACTGCCGTCAGAATAGTCTCTGCAGCAGTTAGAACCTGCGTAAAGTCAAAAGTGAACAACTCACTTTCAGTAGTAATTTTATAAGAAAAGGACTCAGCCATGTTTCTTCCATAACATTATAACACGATTTTTAACAAAAGTCAAAGTTTTATCAGCCTTTTCGACTAAAATATCTCTGTCTTTAACTACCATTGTCATTAACTTCTTAGGCCCGACAATGAAGGTAAACTTGGCTACAGCTCCAAACTTCTGGATAATAGCTGGATACAATTTAACTGCTATGTGACTTACTACAGATAACAACTTTTCTATTAATTTAGAAAGAGTTACAGTGTGTGTAGAAACAACACTTAACAGCTTTGGTATTGCTTTGGTTAAACTAGCTGTAGAGCTAACTACAGTCTGTAAAGTCTTATAAAAGAAGAAATGTACAACAATAGTAACTGTACTTGAAACATTAGTTATAACTCGTTTTCCTACTTGTTTAAAGATAGTAGCTAAGCTACTTACTGCCACAGATAGTGTCTTAGATACTGATTTAAACAAACTAGCTGTCGAAGTAACCAGGACTGAGAAAGTACGGCTAATTGCTCTACCGATGGTTATTGAACTTACTACAGTTATTGATAAAGCTACTAAGTGCATTGCTATGTCGCTAAGCACCACAATGGTGTGCTCAACAACGGTAGTCATAATCTTACTTATTGCTCTTCCAATAGTCACAAGGCTATTAACTGTTACAACTAAAAGCTTAATTGGTACTTTAACCAATGTAGCTACAGATGTAGAAATAACACTTAATAGTTTTGTTGCTGACTTGATGATACTTGCTGTGCTTGTAGAAGTCACAGTTAAGGTTCTGAATCTAGATACTAATTCGCTGATTGTAGCGTAGCTGCTAGACAAATAAGTAATAAACTTATTGGTAGTTCTAGTAATAGTAGCAGTCGACGTAGACAAGATTGACTTAATAACTGCTATAGCTCTCTTTATAGTAACTGTCGAAGTAACAGCATAAGTTAAAGTTTTAAACAAACTTTGAAGCTTACTGATTGTTACTGTCGACGTTACTGCGTAGCTAAGTGTTCTTAGTAACGCTAATACTTTAGTAATGGTACTAGTACTCGTAGAAGTAACAGTCAATGAAGGCGTTAAGGTTATCTTATCGCTTCCATCAATTACATCTCTATTTATACTAGAACCATTAATTGCCATTAACTGAACTGTACTTTGAATGTAAAAGCAATACTATCGCTAGTATTCAAAGGAATGCCTGTAAAGTCACCCTTAACAAACAAGTTACCAGAAGTAGAAGCATCAAATAAACCAGCATTAGTGATTGTCTCACTTGTACCAGCAGTCTGAGTTCCTACAACTTGGAATGTATCGTTTGTTGTGGATGTTGTAACTTGAGAAGTAGTTCCACTAACACGTGGCGTTACCTCTGTAAACAAAGTTGTATCTGTTGCACCAGTCGTACCTGCACCTGTGCCCCAAGCCACATACTTAGGCTGGGTAGCTGCACCACCGTTAAGGTAGTTGGTTACGATGGCTTTTCCAGTATTAACTAGGAGTGTAGCCATTTTTTAAATCTCCAAATGATTCTTTTGATTGGATTCTTATGCCAATAATCTATAACGCCAAGTTCCTCCCTAGTGCCATCAGCACGAACGATGGTGGCAACTAGCTGGATTTCCTTAGCGTTTAGATTAGTTTGCATTAAGTGTGCTGTTTAACCAGCTCAAGAATAATTGTAAAAGTCAGTGTTTGACTTGTTCCTTCATAGTCAAAGCTTGAAGTAATACCGCCCGTAGGTGCTGGAGTACCATTATTTATGATACCACCAAAACGGAAAGCATCCACTTTACCACGACCTGCTAAGTTCCAAATAATCTTATTACTAGAAGGAGTAGTATCTTCCCATAATAGATTAACTGTTAAAAGGTCTTCTACGTCATAAATAATCTTGTTAATACGGAGGCGATTAGCCTTTACTCCGTTAATATCAAAATCACTTAATGAAGAAGGAAGAACAATTTGCTTATAAGCTGCATCAGTCGTTGTTAAAGTACCTTCATACTTAATAACTACGTTACGAGGGCCGTCTACTAACGTTTGAATCGATGTAGTAGTTGTCATAGTAGCCCCTTATTAACGTGTGGTTTCTTCGGCAATAATAGCGTAGTCGATAGTAACTGTCTCGGTAGCAACTGGAGTCAGACCAAAGAAAGGCGACATTAAAGCGTTACTGATAGTAGTACTAGCAGAACCAATAGTAACACCTGATACACGAGCAACCATGTTGTCAGAAACAAACACTTGCAAGTCAGTACCATCGTAGTAAAAACCTACGTCAAGGTACGTATCAGCAGCAACAGTAGTAATACCTGTAAGCAATGTTGTAGAAACGTTGTTAACTACAGAAACCAAGTTCAAAGAAGTTGAAGAAGCTGGCTTAGTAAAGTATAGACGGTCAGTAGTAGCAATAGTACCGCCACTAACTTTAGACATACCAAAGTTCAATACCATAGCACCTGTAATAGCAGAAGCTTTGATACGATGTAAGAACCAAAACTTGTTACCGCCAATAAATTGGAATGCAGCAGCAGTACGATACACAGAAGCAGCAGTAGCGGATACTGGTGTCAAAACACCGATACCGTTTAAACCATCAGCCAGTGCAAAAGCAGCGCCGCCAGTGATTGTACGAGCAGCAATAGCACCTAAGTCTGTAAAGTCGTTGGAATATGTAAATACATCAAGACCTGCGTCAGAGGATGTATGGAAAGGGTCTGGCAACGGATAATCGCCTAGTGGTTTGCCTTTTGCAACGGTGGCAATACCGTATGTAAATCTTGTTGGTGTTCCCATTTGTATCTCCTAAAAGTGATGGGTCACGTCAATTAAGACGTTTAGGATAAGAAAGTGTTACGAGTGATTTTTAATACTAGCTACAGGAGTCATGCGTTTCTTTTTAACGCCAGACAACTGACCGCCTTGATTCTCTACTGCTTGGGTGTTACCGAGACCTTTTGGTGCTTTTGCTTTAGGAGCAGCCATATTACTAGGCTTATCTTTAACAACTGCATTCTTAGGCTCTTTAATAATTGGATAGTCCATTATTTATTCCTAGTAAGGCGGTGAGGAAAGAAACGTTTTAAGTTCCTAACCCCACCATTATAACATAATCTAGTTCTCTTGTAAAGAACTATTTAGTCATTAAGGACCGTTAACGCCATATACAGCACGTGGGTCTGACCAACCGAAACTATAACGCTCATAGCCTTTAGCTTTAGCATTCATAGTGTCAAAGTCATTGTCTTGGTCAAATGTGATACCAACACGTTCATAGTATTTCATACCATTTTGGATGTTAGTACGCAAGAACCAAGCATGTGGACTTGTAAGGTAATGGTTCATAGTGATACCTTCTGGGATGGCATTAGTTGCCTTCAGAACGTTGATATCGTTATTTGCAGTACCTGATTGGAATACAGACTTCAGAATGCGGTTAGCGTTGTACCATTCTTGACGAGCTACAATCAAAGAACGTGGCATTACGTTAATTAACAAACCACGGTCATTTTGGAAACCCATGATTGCGATTGTTGCATCTTCCAAAGAAGCTTCGGAGAGGTCAACAGACACAGTAGGGGTATTAGCAAAAGTACCACCAGAAGTATTTGGATGAGCTGTAGAGCACAAAGGTTGAGCATCACCACCTGTGTAGGTAGCATTGAACGCACGATTGTAAACGTTAGCACCAATATTTTCTTTGGTTTGACGGAAAGACATAGCTAAAGCAGCAGCACGACGCTTAGAAACTTGCTCATACAAATTGTCATCCAACTCTTCTTTAGTTACGATGTAACCAAGAGCGTATGCAACGTGTGTGTAGCGAGTTACGAAACCTTGAACTTCTGAATCATACTGAACGCCTTGACCTTCAGATTTAACAGGAGCAAGACCAAATCCAGTTAACTGAACGTCTTCCTCGTAGTTTTGATGTGAAGTATCTTTGTCGAACAAGTGAATATATTCTTCAGGATGTTCGTCGTAAGTTTGACCCCACCAAGCTTTAACACCAGGCCATAGGGCCTTTGGGTGAGTACCAGTTGTAATTACACCAGCCATTTTTTATTCTCCTATTAAGCGCCGAAGGCTTGTAAATATTGGTGTTTATTAAACTTCACCAAAACGTTATTGTAAGCACCAGGAACATTGTTTGGCTCTTGGTAGAGACCAACAACTTGGAACATGGAAGCTGCAGTAGCAGAGCTATCGCAAGTTACATAAGTGCTTGATAAAGGTGAAGACTGGGCCAATGTTGAAGTCTGGTCAGCAGTGATTGTTGGAACTGCAGTAGCACCAACTTTAGCATCTGCAGAAGCGTTAGCTTGAACAGAGTAAATTACAGCAGGGTCAGTGATAACATAAACATAGGTATATGAACCAGCACTTAAGCCAATCCAGAGTTGTGCTAAGTTTAAGTTAGTACCTTGCAATGAAACACCTGGGTTAGCTACACGAATGGAAGCAATAACACCTAGTGGAACGGAAGCAGCTACAGCTTTAGTAACGAGTGGAACACCATTAGCATCATTACCGACAGCAGACTTCACAACATCGCCAATAGCGTATGTGTTGGATGCGTCGTTAGCGATAGCGTAAAGTACGCCTTGCTCGTTAAAGGGTGCACCAGTGATTGTGCCAACTGGCGACAATCCTGTTACGGCATTTACGTTTGCCATTTTTTTTCCTTAATTAGAAAGTTTTAAAATTTAATACCAGCATTGTAGAAACCTGTGGAATCTACGCCAGGTGTATTACCACCACGGATTGCTGCATCGGTTTTGTCGTTACGCTCTTGTAATTGACGTTGGTCTTCAAGCCACCACTCTTCTTTGATTTTCATCAAGTAAGCATACATTGGGTCGCCCTTCTCACCAGCCCCTACTAAGAACCTAACCTTATCTCCTACATCGGTGTTACGTGATGTAACATTATCCGTAACGCCACCTACCTCGCTAGGGTGAACAAACTCATAACCGTTTTCAGTGGCATTCTGGATGCGCCCAGGCGTGTCATTGAAAATATGCAAGTGATACCCTTCAATTTGGTTTCCTACTTGCAGCTTACCTTGAGTCCCATTAAATACGCCTTTTTTACGTTCACGTGGACGCTCTACCTTAGTAGACTCTGGTACAGCTTTAACTTCTTTTTTAATTTCAGTCATGTTCTTTCTCCCTTAATCCCATTCATATTCTGCAACATAAGCTTCTTTGGTCATAAGACCTTGCTTAACGAATTTATCACAAGCTGCTTTAGCTTCTGCAGGTAAGTTGTTGTAAGATTTCTTTCCAGTACCCACTGATGGTCTAGCTGTTCCATTAGAGGAGCCTTCCATCGGATTCTGTACTCGTTTCTTACCAAACTTCTCTGGCAACATAATTGCAAGCTCTTCATCTAGTTTGTCTAGAAACGCTTTACCTTGTAGCGAAGGGTTTTCACGTCTTAATTCAACGCCTAATCCATTAGCCATACCAGTCAAACGTGTATCTTTACCAAACCAATCATTCTTGTCCATCCACTCATTGAGTGTAGGGTCTTGAGTGACTTGAGGAGCTTCTTTAACTTTTTCTTCAGCAGCTTTTAAGTCTTCTTTAGCCTCTTGACGTTGCTCTTTCAGTTCATCCATTGCATCGTCAATCGCTATTGCCCTGTCGCCATCACCTTGCGTAATTGCTTCACGCTTAGCTTGCTTCAGTTGCTCTAGCTGGCTTTCAAGTTCTTTGGTTTTGCGTTCAAATTGTTGCTTTTGGAACTCACGGAACTCTTTAGCAGCTTCCCGTACTTCCGCAGCGTCCTTCTTAGCTTCACCTAATTCTTTAAGCAGTTTCTCATTGTTCTTACGAAGGATTGGCATAATTTCTTTGCCACGACGTACAAACGTCTCAGCATCAACCCAATCGCTCTCAGAGCCACGGAACTCATCTGCTGCTACCCAGCCCTGCGCCCTTGCTTCGGACTCGAACTGAGGAGCTTCTGGAGCGTCCTGTGGTGCTTCTTGTTGTATTTCTTCACTCATGGTTTTCTTCCCTGTGCTAGATGTGGGTCAATCAACTTCATGTCATCATCTAATTTACATACTAAGTTGTCGTAGTTAATCATTCGATAATCCACGCCATCTTTACCTTTGTACATCAAACCAGCATACTTAGCGTAGCCAACTCTCATACCTACTGAAACAACACCGTCTGGAACTTCTTCACCTAAGGCAATAATCTCACCTGTAGTATTTGAAAGCTGTTCTCGCTCGCTGGTTTCTGCAGTAGAGATAATGATTCCACTTGCTGTCTTTTCTTCCACTTCGAGAGGCTTAATTAAAATCCTATCAAACACTGGAGTAATGCCAGACACGTTAGTCATCCTTCTTCTCCGTTACTGAATTCATTAACTCGTTGTAGTCTAAAGCTAGAATAGCTGTACATGCTGCTGCTCGTCCTCGAATACTCGCATCATCTTCGGTTCCTGCTAACAACATTTCTTTTAACCACTCTCTGTCGTTGTAAATAGCTTTCATAAAAGCTTGTGTTACTCGACTTGCCTTCCACTCGTGAAACTCTTGCTCTGTTACGACGATTGCCATACTTCCTCCTTAGTAAACCTACTCTTTTGCTGCTCCCTCTTTTGGTGCTTCTTGAGGTTTATTAATGTCAGACAGGTGCTTTTCAAGAGCCATAACTGTCTTCATACTATCTTGAATACCTTCTTGTTTAGCTTTAGCTGCACCAATCTGGGCATCTAGCATTGCAATATCATGTCCAGCCTGCACACCACCAGCTTGTTCAATAGAGAGGATAGCGTCTGCTTCCAACTTATGAATCTTAGCTTGTTGTAGCTCTGCAGCTTGTGCCAACTTGATAGCAGCCAATTTAGTTTGCAATTCCATATCCATTTGTTTAATCTGGCTACGCATTTGCTCAATTTGAATCTTCTCTGAAGGTCCTGGTTTGATAGCGTTAGGACCTTTAGGGTCAGGTAACAACTGGTCAATGTTAGAAACTTTCATTGCTTTGAGGTAGTTCTTCTGAACTTCATACATATTCATGCCTGGAGTTGTAGAAGCTAACTGTAGCAACGCTGAAGCTTGTTGGATACGTTGGGTATCTGAAACAATGTTAGGGTCTGCAGAAGGACGTACATCAGATACTGGACCTGCAAAGTCATCAGCATCAATAAAGTTTTGACCTGTATCACTGTTGTAATCTTCGATACCTTGTAGGTACAGTTGGTTCAAGCGATACAGCTTACGGAACTCATCTTTAAGACTACGGTAAGTACGCTTAAAGATACCAGAGAAAATCTTCATTCCTTGTTCTGCCATTGTCCTTGTAGTCTCAGCAGCAGTATTCTGACCTGGGTTTTGACCAGACAAGATGTCAACCGAGCCACCAATACGCTCACCGTAGTTGATAAGCATACTAAGCAATGTAAACAAAACTTGAGAAGGCTCTCTAACAGGTAAAGGCATAATACCTTTACGCAGGTCATCACCTGTCGTATCGACATGCTTCCACTCTAAAGGTGCGAAGTTGTAGTTACCGCCTCTGAGCTTGATTCCACGACTGAGGAAGCCACCTGCGGTATTGGCCATTGTGCCTGTGTCAATAAGCTGGTTGAGAAGGGTATCGATACTCTGATTAAGTGGTCCAAGAAGGCTTCCGAAACCGAGGTCATAAAATCCACCATCAGGTGAGGGAATGAAAGGGAACTTAGTGAAATAGCTTTCTGCTTGGATGGAGAGGACATTACCTTTTTCATCTCTTTCAATAGAAGTGTCAAAGTAGCGAGCTACAATGCGAAGAACTTGTTTAGTATCACGACGCATCCAAATGATGTACGGCTCAGCGTAGCCATCACCATCAAAGTCAATGAAGGTATGCTGTTCTAGGATTTCGTAAGGAGTGCTATCGTCAATAGAATCAGGAGCAGACATACCCTGAGCTTTATTCTGAGCCAAAGTCATGTTTGACTGAGGAACAGCAGCAGGACGACCTTCCTTCATTTCGCACCACAAGCCACGAGCTACACGCTCATAGATGTCGTTCTTAGATAGGTATTGGATTTGAGTAATGCGTGGGGATGTATCTAAATGCTTAGTCCAATAGTTTACGACAAAGTCTTTAGCAAGGATATGCTCAGAGACGTTGTACTTTAGGATTGGGTCAAAATAAGATTTCTTAAAAGCACAACCTACAATAGGCTGAGAGATAAGAACTCTATCCATCTCTGATTCCCAAGTAGTATCTTGCTCAAGAATCTGATAGGACATAAACTGAGCAACACGATGGGCACGAGCGTCTTTAGCACCTGTAGGGTCGTCACCGATTACACGACACTGTACGGGAGTCTCCCCGTTAATAAGTACGGGATAACTGCGAGCATGAAACTGCAAAGCAGCAATAGTAATAAGCGGAAATTTGACATTGGACGCTCCAGGCCAAGGAAAGGACTTAGCTTCAGCTACCTGAAGAGCTAACTTCATAGCATCTTCAGTACGTTTCTCCCAAGCAGAACGAGACTCCAAGTCAGCTTGAAATCCTTTGTAGACGTTGTAGCTAATAGTATTGAGGTCAGCCTCGTCTAGCATCTCAGCGATGTTAGGGGAAGAGACAATCTTGTCTAAGTTAAATTCGTTTTGTAATTTCATTTATTCTTAATAGCCTGTCGTAGCATTTCTGCCTTGTTGGTCGTATCCATAATCGTGTAAGGCAACCCTGTATTCTTCTTCATCAACTTCACTTTGAGTAGCAGCTACTTGCATTTGGTTTAAGAGTAACCCAATGTAGGCCCAAGCGTCGACCTGGTCATCGTGTCTGTCTCTAGGAAACCGCAACAGCTCATCTTCAAATGTTTGATACCAATCAGCAGAATTGTCAAACTTGACGGCTCCTGCTCTCATACGAGCTTGCATTGACCTTGCACGACTCAACTTATCACCAGACGGCTTGAGTAAAACTAAGTTGATAAATGTGTCCTGCTTCATCATTGCTTCGTTAAGGTATGGTCCGATAGACTTCTGGATTGTACCTGCCTCGATTCCAAACAACTCAGGGTTGTAAGTTCGCTGGAGGGCAAGAATGGTTTCTACTATCTGCATCGCATCCATTCTATCACGAACGATGTTCACACACTGCAAGTGCTGATTCTCGTCCATCCCTGCCACAGCAAAAACACTGTAATCACTATGTTGCCTTTGACTAATAGCTAAGTCACAAGCAATGTAGTAATTTAAATTCTTTTTACGGTCTTCGTCTTTAAGTGGTGCAAAGTCACTCTTCTTAAAGAATCCGTTAGCATCATCAAGAGGTACGTTGAGCATCTCTTGAGAATATACGTCAGCTAAGCCTTGGGCAACGTATTGGGCTTTACGCTCTTCTAAAGCTTTCTTGTTCCACCTATCAGGCCACAGAATCTTACTAAAGTCATCTGTATGGGCACGATACTTAATGGATAACCAAGAAGTCTTATAATTTGTAAATTGCTTTAAATCTTCAGTAATGAGATTCTTTAAAGCTTTAGTTCCTAGTGAGGCTAGTTGGGACTCAGGCATCAACCTTTCAAGAAGGGAGTCTAAGTGCAAAATAGTACCTACTATGCGAATCTTACCTGTAACTGACAGGGCAGGGATAAGAGCTGAATAGAACCATCTACGAAGCTTTTCACGTCTATCCTTATTTAGAACCTGTTCATCAGATTCCATATCGTCACAGATGATTAAGTCTGGACGTTTGTTCAACCATTTCAAACCACGAAGCTTTTGTTCAGAGCCTTTGGCTTGGATACGAAAAGATGTACCATCGCTGAATACACCTATTATATCATCTTCGGTTTGTTTTGTCAACTCAATGTGACCAAATAAACCATGTATGTCTTCATTGTCCCTGAGTTCCTTAATGATATCACCTAAGAACAAACCAGCTTGACTAAAGCTATCTGAGACAATCAAAACATACTTAGACCTACGAAATAATACTTCTGCAAGACAATAGGTATAAGTAACAGCAGTGCTTTTACCATGACCACGAGGAGCAGCAATAGCCACAAACTTGTCTTTAGAACAACATAGTTCCCATAATTCTCTATGGAACTCTGGGGTCTGAGTCGCTGAGTCAAAGTTCTTAACCAGACAAGCATTACTAAAACCCTCAATGACTTCACTGGATAACTCCATTAGGCTTCGTTTTCAATTACTAAAGGCTTAGGGGTAATATCTTTTTCTTTAGGCTTAGCAAAGGCTTTGAACTGTTCAGCCAAAGCAGCTAACCTAGCATCGACAGTTTTTTCAATCTGTTCTTGTACTGGCTTAGTCTCAATAACATCTTTACGCTCTAACATGTCGTTGGCTACCTTAGCTGCGTCTTTCATCGACACAGGGACACGAATTAGCTCAGAAGTCTTAGGGTCATATTGATAGTTACCTTTTTCAAGCCTATCTTCTGTGACATCTAAAGCTCTAGCGACAATCTTGTTCAAACGAGCATTAAGCTTAAGGTTGTCCTCAGCCTTGAGGTCGTCAACCATCTTCTTAAACCACTCGGTATATCTCCAGCGATTGAATGTCGCTAATGGGATATCCAGTGCAGCAGCAGTCTGTGCTCCGTTACCAATGGCTAAGAATGTAGTAGCAGCTTCTAACTTCTGTGAGTCAGACCACCATTTACCTTCAGCTTTTAATTCTCTCTTTTTACGCCTTGTCATACGTTCCTTTACTTGTGGGGTCATTATAACATGCTTTTGTTTAAAAGTCAAGGATTATTTTTAATGATACAAAATGTATCTCATAGTTTACAAATACCGATAAAACCAACCTATAGGGGACAACTAGCTATCGACAAATACTACTTGACAAAAAGAGAAAGTAGTGTTATAATTACTATATAGTTTAACAAAGTAGTTTCTTCTTAGTAGCAATATAGTATGGTTTTAATATAGTAATAAAGACTATTACTAAATAGAGCTAAAGAGCACAATGTAGCCTACATAGAGCTAGAGAGCACTATTCAGTACTGTTACTAGACATTGTTTTAATTG
>Ga0214237_1000227_pt1 | contig 17955 bp, 18 predicted proteins | sample TroBogypolimnion_42_FD_153075 | JGI IMG/M metagenome (GOLD analysis project Ga0214237, IMG submission 153075) | Freshwater microbial communities from Trout Bog Lake, WI - 29JUL2008 hypolimnion | ecosystem: Environmental > Aquatic > Freshwater > Lake > Hypolimnion/Profundal zone | place: Trout... | reverse complement strand
AAAAGGTGTTGTTCCACCATTCGCAGACGACACAGAGGTTGCATGATGAGTAAGAAATTTCGAAGTGATGTTGATGTTGTTGAGTGGACTGGCCGGCAAAGGCCCTACGACATCTTGAAGGAAGGAGCGCTTGCCCTTCTTATCCTTACGATTTTGACGTTAACTCTGGCAATTATCTATGGCTCACCAGACGAGAGATCAATAACAATCAAAAAATGGTCTAACGCAGCACCAGTTGACTTTGCGATGACCGCGGTTAGTGAGCTCAATGGAACTTCTACTACCGGTTCCTACGGTCCTCCTTACAATCATGCATCAACTGGACAGGCAATTGGCCCTGTGAACTTGGTAAATACAGTTGGCGTTCGTATACCAATTAATACAGCCAACGACTTTGTGATCAAACCACTCTCAGCTCTTCCCTACCAAGCTGACCTACATCAGGGCTTGCTTAATTGGAAAAACGCGACCGAGCAGACTCGAGCAATTTGGGTCACTAACTATTCAGATGCGTCGTCCAAAATGACATTTACTGATGGGCAAATTGTTGTTCCGACTGCAACTGCTGGTCCGGTGCCGGTCATGATTAACGATCTAACTGCGATGGCTCGAAGTGGAGCACTTGATGAATCACTTATTTCAAATAACAGTTTTTACACGACTGACTTTACGAAGACCCTCCTGTTCATTTCAGATGGCTCGTACCTGGCAACTACTGCCGATAAGCAACACCTCTCTGGAAGTCAATGGGGAATGATGAATGAGACAGGTAGTTATCCAGGTCAGGCATGGCTCTGGATGTACTCGTTCTGGTATCAAATCCCACCATTCAACACGAGTGGAAACGCTGATGCACTTGTTTGGGCACTAATGATGTTCCTGTCATTACTGATGATCTTCGTTCCCTTTATTCCGGGCCTTCGATCAATCCCACGAAAGACTCGGGTCTACCGACTCATTTGGAGAGATCACTACAAGAGTTAGTTAAAAGGATCTACCGGGGTCGCGGTCATGCATCTTCTGTGCAAAGAGCGCGGCTTCGGTACGACGTTGAAAGCCAAGCTTTGAGAGCAGGAATGAAACGTAGTTCTTCACTGTCTTTTCGGACAAGAACAATGTCTCACTCATTTCGCGGTTGCTAAAGCCCTCACTCAACAGATCAAGTATTTGTCGTTCACGTGGGCTCAAACTAGCCAGGCGAGCATCTTCTGCGGTTTCACGCTGCAATCTGCGTCGAGCAGATTCGACCTGGTCTGAACTCATAAGTTCATTTCCGGCGGCAACACTTCTAATTGCTGAAACTAGGGCATCGCTGTTGATGTCCTTTAAGACAAAACCTCTTGCGCCAGCGAGTACTGATGCAAGGAGCGCATCATCGTCTGCATACGAAGTGAGCATGATGCTGTGAAGACCAGGGGCTTCTTGGTGGAAGTGACGACAAAGTTCAATCCCACTGCCATCAGCAAGTCGAACATCAAGAAGTGCAACATCAATTGACGAAAAATCTGAGAAGGTAAGACCTTCTTCAAGGGAGCCAATCTGAGCAACAACCTCTAGGCCGTCGTAGCCGTTGAGTAGTTCAATCAACCCTCGACGAACAATTTCATGGTCATCTACAACTAAAACTCTGATCATTTTCCTACCTTTTTTGAAGTCCAAGTAACAACAGTTCCGACTTCGGGTGTTGATGAAGCACTAAATGATCCACCACACTGACGAGCACGAGTGGCGAGGTTGCGAAGTCCATGTCCGACAGAGCTTGGAGCAATAAAGCCAACGCCATCATCTTTCACTTCAAGTACTATGAATTCTTTGTTTTCACTGACAGTGACAAAAACTTGACTCGCGTGTGAATGGCGAACAACATTCGAAAGAATTTCTCGAAGCGAGCTAACTAATTGGTCCGAGGTGAAGACATCCATGTTCGCTTCAACGCCATCAGAAATACTCAGCACAACAGGTACACCTAAACGCTGTTCGACTTCATTTGTGAGTTCGCCAATTCTAATTTTGAGCGCAGCAGACCTCAGATGGTCATTTTCAATTTCAAATATTGTTGTTCGAACTTCAAGCATTGTTGCGTCAATTTCTTTTAGAGCGGCAGTAATTCGCTCAAGGTCTTTATCGTTGAGTTCACTTCGACGAAGCACCTGAAGACTCAGGCCAATCCCGAACAATCTCTGAACAACTGAGTCATGTAAGTCTCTAGCCAAACGTTCTCTTTCTTCACTTAGAACTAAATCGCGAGACCTGGCACGAAGTGCCGCTTGGTCAATTACATATCTAGTCGCTAAACCAAAAGCATCTAATAAGTCTTCGTCTTCTTCACTGAAAAGCGAACCATCTACTCGGTCACATAAATAGATTGCTCCAAAGATGTGCCCATCTGAAGTGCGAATTGGCACTCCTAGAAAAGCTGACATGACTGGATGATTTGGTGGAAAGCCTGCGGCGCCAGTGTGCTTGGACATGTCAGAAATCCGCAGGCGGACTCCCCCTTGAATTATCTCTCCAAGAATTCCACGGCCAGTGGGCTCATCACCCATGAGATCTTTTTGCTCGGTGGTGACGCCGTACGTAACAAATCTAGAAAGTGTGACACCGTCGGAGCTGACCATACCGAGTGCCCCGTAGCGAGCTCCTAAAAGCTCCGCAGCAGTTTTAACGATCGACTCTGTGAGCTGATTTAAATCTGTAACCGACTCAATAAGAAAAGTCGCCTCAATGAGTGCATGCAAGCTATCAATGTCTGTTACACGACGGAAACTCATTTCATGAGTCTCTCACCCTTTAAGAAAGTGAGTTATGTGCCAAACGTCCCATTTTTGGGGCGAAACTACTCAACAAATACGCTATTGAACTGCTGAGTAACTCGAATAAATGTCGTGCACTTACTGAGATCTTTGAGGCGAGCAGCGCCAACATAAGTGCAGGTTGAGCGAATTCCACCGAGAATGTCTTGAACAGTCAGTGAAACAACACCTCGGTAAGGAACAAGTACTTCGCGACCTTCAGCTGCGCGGTATTCGCGGAGCCCACCGAAGTGCTTTTCATTCGCGGCACGTGAGCTCATCCCGTAAAACTGAACATATTTATTGTCGACAACTTCGCCGCCACCTTCGTCGTGTCCAGCAAGCATTCCGCCCAACATCACAAAGTCTGCATTTGCACCGAATGCTTTAGCAACGTCACCCGGTGATGTGCAGCCACCGTCGGCAATGATGTGACCACCAAGTTCGTGTGCAGCTTCACCACATTCAATGATTGCTGAGAGTTGTGGGTAGCCAACGCCAGTCTTCACGCGAGTGGTGCACACTGATCCTGGACCAATGCCAACCTTCACAATGTCTGCACCATTGATGATGAGTTCTTCAGTCATCTCTCGTGTTGCAACATTTCCTGCAATGATTACAATTTCTGGGTAGTTTGAGCGAAAGTCGCGCACAAATTCCACGAATGTTTCTGTATAACCATTAGCAACATCAATACAGACAAACTTCATGTGCTCTTGTCCGACTTCGTTATAGATGGACTTGAACTTAATTAGATCGTCTGGGGCAGTTCCAATGCTGAAGGCCCAGCAGTCTTTTAGATTTTTTCCAGTTGATTCAATCCAACTAATCACTTCGCTTGCGGAATAGTTTTTGACTAGGCAAGTAAAAATTCCGCTCTTGGCTAACTCTTCTGCCATAGCGAATGTTCCAACACCATCCATGTTGGCGGCCATCACTGGAACATTGGAATATGTTTGCTTACTATTACGAAATGTGAACTCGCGAGTGAGATCAATTTGTTTGCGAGATACGAGGGTGCTGCGCTTAGGCCTAAAGAGAACATCTTTGAAATCAAGCTTTATGTCGTTTTCTATTCTCATAAAAACTTCCCTCATTTACATGGGATTGCTTCTTTTTTGCCCTAAATGAGTATTCCACAGTTGGTGCGGCTGGAGGGATTCGAACCCCCGACCCTCGGTTCCGTAGACCGATGCTCTAATCCGCTGAGCTACAGCCGCATTGTTACTGGATATCTATCTTAGCCGAAGCGCCTAACGGGCCCCCGAGCCATTAGATACCATTCGTTTATGGCTACTCCATTCAACGAAGCACTTCCAGACCTTGTAAACAACGCATACGACGCAATGGTCGACATTCGCCATGATCTGCACTCACACCCAGAACTCTCAATGGTTGAATACAGAACAACGGACGTGGTCACTAATCGACTTCGTGAACTTGGATGGACTGTTAAAAAGTCACCAACTGAAACTGGTGCCGTAGCGACGCTTAAGGGTGGCAAGCCAGGAAAGCGCATCATGATTCGCGCTGACATTGATGGACTCCCAGTCAATGAAGATCTTGACATTTCTTTCAAATCACAAAACGCAGATGTAATGCACGCATGCGGTCACGATCTTCACACCGCCAGCATCTTGGGTGTTGCCGATGTTCTAGCGCAGCGCCAAGAAGATCTCCCAGGTGAATACACCGTGGTGTTCCAACCTGGTGAAGAAGGTTTCGCCGGAGCAAGGACAATGTTTGAAGGCGGACTTCTCGAAGACAATCCTGCGGACTACGTCATTGGTGGCCACGTTACGTCAATGATGCCAGTAGGCATGATGTTCACTCGCCCTGGTGTCCTAATGGCAACAGCGCGTCGACTCATTGTCGACATCAAAGGTAAGGGTGGCCACGGTTCAATGCCATCCAAAGAGGGCAGTGTGATTCTTGCTGTGAGCGCACTCGCTCCACGCATGGGTGAGATTTCTGACGGCATGGAATACGAAGGTGGCGTTTGTGCTTGCTCAGCTGGAATTGTCACCAGTGGAACAGCAAGCAACGTACTTCCACAGCATGCACACCTCGCTGGCACGCTTCGCACGTTCACTGACGAACAAGAAGCTGAAGCACTATCTCGATTTGCACAAATCATTAAAGAAATCGAAGCTGAGTTCCAGGTGCAGTGCACAGTTAACACCAACCAATTCACCCCACGTGTGCAAAATGTTCCATCAATTGCTGAACGTGTAATTGAAATTGGGAAAGAGATGCTGGGAAAAAACAACGCTCTTGTTCTGCCGCCAGTGTCAGGTAGTGAAGATTTCTCTGAGTTCCTCAACCGCATCCCTGGAAGCTTCATGTTTATTGGTGGCGCGCTAGAAGATGGTTCAAGTGGCATGCACCACAGCCCTCAATTCGCTGTTGATGACCGTGCTGTTCGCCCATTCGCAACAGTGCTGGCTGCTTCAGCGGTAGATCTCGCTCAGCTGTAGAAAAGTTTTGGTGCACCACGAAGTGGCGCATTATTTCCAGTTATAACAATGCGACTCTGCACGTGTTTAAACGAACTTGGCGAAATTCTTCGAGCATTGCCTCCAACCAAGTGAACGGTATCAACTGAGAATTCACTAGATAGTGAAGAGACAGATTTTTTGAGCTGAGACAACCATTTCTCTGCGTCGCGAGCTCTTCCCTGTTCACCGAGCATCTCATCAAACGTTTTACCGTCAGCAACAACTTCAGCTCCGATGTCTCTTACCGGGACGAGCTCGCCGTCTTTTACTAGTGCGAGACCTACACCAGTGCCTAGTGCGATCACTAACTCAGTGCCACTTCCCTCAACACAGCCAAGCGCGGCCATTGTTGCGTCATTGACAACCCGAACGTCTTTATTTGTCTTCTCACGAAGTGCACCTTCAAAATTGAAGCCGCACCAACGTTCATGTACTTCATCATTGATCGGAGTCCCAGCACCTCGTTCTCTGGACAGATTTCCCGGGTGAACCACGTGACCATCTCGGAACTCACCTGGAAAGCCCACGCCAACCATTGCAACATCAGACAGATTGATTCGCGTAGCAATTACGTCAACAAGGTGTTCTGGGCCGCACGGATACGGCGTCAAGCGACGCTTAGGTGTTCCAATGAGTTCTCCAAAAACATCGACAAAGCAGAACTTGATCGACGTCGCACCAATGTCGACCGCCAAGACCGTGTCGTTTTGCATTACTGAATCGTAGAACTAATTGTCCTCATCGCTTTATCGGTGTCAATAAAGGCGATGTCACGATTATCAGGGCAAATTTTCACAATCGAACGGTGACGCCCATACCTCGCAATCATTGTTCCCTTTGCCAGTTCTATGAGAAGCCTCTCTTCGTTCCTATGTAGATTAAGAGCAACACCCATCTCCTTAGCTTCGTCGGGTGGTTGGCGAAATAGAAACGCTGCTTCACATTCACGTAGTAAACCCAATGCTCTTTCTCTTTGTGAAGTGCCCTGATCACCTGCAGTTGCTACATCACTCCAACGGTGCAACACCAACACATGGCTGAGCCCTCGTGCGCGAGCTAGTTTCCAAGATCCCTGAAGCCACCTCAGTGCATGTTCATCTGACAACAGCGCCCACGCCTCATCAATAACGAGGTAGCCAAGTTCACCCTGAGTCGCCACAACTTGCTGGGCCGCAGCAACAGCACTTAGCGCCGCAACTGACAATGAGTTTGCCGACCACTGTTTTGAAAGATCAAGAATTACCAATTGCCCTTTAAATACAAGCGGTGGGAGTGAGCCATCAAAAAGTCCAGCTAAATCTCCAAGAACAAAACGGTGCAGTAATAGCGCCAAAGTTCTATGTGCCGACGGAGTTGAAACATTTAAATACTTTTCGACCAAGCGGTACATGGCAAATAGAACGCGCTGCGGTCTTGGTTGCTCAAGTCCTACGTACGTCTCATTAATTACGTAATGAAGCTCTGCGTCAAGCGCACTTCCTTGAGCGCTGGCAAGGATTGCGCGAAGGAGTTCCTTCGTTTCACCTTCATCCTCGGGAAACGGATTGCACCAACCATCAGCTCCGAGGGAAATTGCCTTGACTCCATACTTTTGCGCAAGTTCGCCGTACTCACCTTTGGGGTCAATCACAACTACTTTTCTTCCGCGTTCGAGCGCACGGTCCAGCATCATCTTTGTCACGGTGCTCTTGCCTGAGCCAATTGAGCCAGAAATGATCACGTTCGGATTTGTTACTAGTGATGCGTTGTACGCATCAAAGGGATCAAAGACAAACTCCTTACCCCTGCTGCAGACGCCAAGGGCCCGACCATTTAGCCCGGTTCCGGCGTCGTATCCCGGTGCTCGCAAACTATGAAGATCTTGTGACGTTGCCCAATGTGTCCAAGCGCGATTCACCACCCGTCACCTCCAGGCAGCTGAAATCGAAACCACGCAGCTTGTCTCGCAAGCCCCTTTTGACATCGCAGGCCTGCATCTTGTGCAATCAAAATAATTTCACGTGTTCTCTTTTGCAGTTCGCGCTGGTTCGGGGCGCTCACGCTTATGTACACAGCACACCTAAGAAGTGGCAGCCCTTGGGCGACAAGAATCTCTCGCTGCCTCATGCGCTTAAAGGCTCGATCAGATTGTGCGGTGCGCCTAAAGCCTGCTTCGTGCGACAGTGCACTGTCAGTACTGATTCTGTGAACTGCGCGAGAAGAAATTTTTTGCGATTTTTCCATTGACAGCACGTCGTAGTGAATAGAGAGGTCGAGCGGATGCTCACTCGTCTGTAGGCGCTCAAGTAGTGCATGACTTGACAAGGCTTGCGAAAAATCACTGATACGAAGAACACGAACGAGTGATTCTTTTGTTCGTGTGTATCCCCAGCGCTCTAGAACATCAATCGATGAGTTCGTGCCAATTAGTAATGCAACCAACCTGGGGTTTGCTTTCCAGCTCGACCCGACATGTGTATCCGCTGGGACACAGAGAAGCGTTTTATTTTCTTCGGCGCCACAAAGTATGTGTAATGAAACATGGCTTTTTACTCCACGCAGTGCTAGAGAATTTGTAATCTCTTTCAACTCAGTGCTCAGTGAACTGTCACCGCCCGAAAGGTCGAGTCTCCCCCGATGCTCGAGTGAATACCCAGAAAACGAGGTTTGGCCCTTTGTCGCTAAGTAACAGATGTTCTTTTTTGAAGAAAACTGAACAACACTCCATTTTGAGCGAAGAAGATACGTTGCTCCAAGGTAGATCCACTCGCCATTTGTTAATCCATCGGAAGACTGCGGAGCACAGGCCAGCAAAAAGACTCCTATAGACAGCTCTGCAAGAGATCGGCTTGAGCGAAGACACCAATCACCAGTTATAAGTACCCCAAGCAGCAAAAGAACTGCTTGGTGTTTACGTATGCCAATCCACCGAGACTCAGCATCACTATTTCCTATTTGAAGAATTTCACTCATCAAAGGGTCCCTTTTCCTGAGGGGGTTCATAGTCGCTTCGTGGCGGCATAGAGAAATCACCCGTTGAGTGAGACATTGGAAAACCGAGGTCCTCAGTTCTGATGGGATCAGCGAGTCCCACAGCACTCGGTGACATCATGTCTTGGACAATTAGGACAGGCCGCATAGCAAGTTGTGCCCCCTGTTTTAGTAATTGTCGCGTCCCTTGAAGATTGTGAAACGCAGCTTGTTCAATGAATGGAATTATTCGAAGCAGGACGAAAGGCGTAAAAGCGGCGAGTGCAATTGTCACCGCACCAGTAATTATTTGTGAAACTGAATTTCCTTGAAGCTCGTTGAGGCCGAGCATCAAAGTGATAACTATAAAAACTTTGCTCAGTGCAATTGCTGCAAACGTTTCCAGCAATCGCCACCCAAGCCTTCTTAATGAACGAAGTGTGCAGAGCGGCACAATAATTGGCACCATTACAAGAAGTAGTGAGAGAGCCACCGTGCGAAGTATCAACTCACACCAGAGAAAGAATGCTCCAATAACAATGGAGGCAGAAAGAATAAAGACTCCTGCTCCTGGAGCGGTTGACGTGACATTAAACGCTGCAATAAGAGTTGCGAGGTGTTTATCGAGTGGACCAGTGGCGATTAGCGAAAGTTGATCGACCGCCTCAAGAAGTAAACGTGCGCCAGGAAGTGCGATGAAAATTGCGAATACGCACGCGGGCGCCACTCCGAGATACAGGCGCCACAGCTGTGAGCTTTCGCCTTGGCGTAACGCTTCAAGCGTTCCAATGAGCAAGCCAATCAACATAAGGAGTGGTGCCACCGTCACCAGAGTTTTAAATTCAGGTGTTGCTGAACGTACAACTGTTGCTGGTTCACTCGCGCTCGCGAGTACTCCACCTACGCCATTGATAAACCACTCAACACTAGAAAGCACCCACGCCGTGAGCGCGTCAAACAAGTCACCGAGTGTTGACTTAGCTACGTTTTTTGCTGCACAACTAGTAATTGAGACAAAACACAAAACACTGCCCATTATTTGACGCTGAGTCCTGTTGAAAAGAAAAAGTTAATGAGTTGAGGAGCAGCTCCAATGAGTACCGCAGCTCCTATTGCTGTGACAACAGCTCTGCGGCCAGCCAATGATTGATTCGAATTCTGGAAATGTGCCCCGATAGCCCACACTCCCGCGCCAAGAACTAGTGCAATAAGACAAGCAATTAGGGACCAGGACGCAATTCCATCGGCGATTTGCTGCAATACAGCACCACCCGGCAGGGCCGTTGTTGATGGGGTCAGAGTGACGGAGGCAAAGAACATAAATATGAGGCTTTCTGTTAGTTGCCACACAACGGTCGCTGGTTCACAATTACTGAATACATCTGCGAGAATGGACACGTGCTTATCGCCCTGACTCAAAATCTGATCTCCAAATGGCCTTCCTTTGCCGTTTACGCAACTGCCTTTGGTGTCCTTCTTTTGGGCATTCTTTTTGGCGTCATGTGGAATCGCCGCCGTGGGCACCGAGCCATTGCCCAGCGACTCAACGCTCTCGGATCTCGTCTTGGCACCGAAGCCGACATTTCCGATGGAAAAGTAGAAACAGCGATTACGTTTTTAGAAGAAGTAACAGGTGTGGCAACAACTGCAGTTAGCGAATCCGCAGCTGAAACGATTCGACTTCGACGCTCCCTTGATGCTCTGCAACTTGGCCTCGTTCTTTGTGATGAAGCAGGAAATGTAATTTTTCGTAATTCCCAGGCCGAAGCTCTTATGGAGAGCAACTACGGAGACGCACTTGGTGCTCAAGCTGTTACCGAAGTGCTCAGTGAAGGTTGGGCTAACGGTGTAGGTGAGCGGACAATTGAAATCTACGGTCCACCACGTCGCACGCTAAGTATCAGAGCAACTGTCATTGACGATGGTCGACGACCACTTGGTGTCATTGCAGCGATTGAAGATGTTTCTGAGCGACGCCGCCTAGAAGACATTCGTCGTGACTTTATTGCCAACGTTTCTCACGAACTAAAAACACCTATGGGTGCCCTTGGGCTGCTTGCAGAAACATTGCAATATGAAAAAGATCCAAACGTTGCAGCCAGACTTGCGGACCGCATTAACTCTGAAGCCTTCCGAGTGAACCGCATCATTGAAGACCTTCTCGATCTTTCCAGAATTGAAAGTGAAGGCTCACCTACTCGCGAGCCAATTTCGGTGTCTCTCTTTGTTGCTGACGCCATTGAACGCATCAGAACTGCAGCGGAGCAACAAGACGTAACCGTGGAGTTCAAAGAACCAGAGACAAACTTTGTCGTTGTTGGTGACCGACGCCAGCTGGTTTCAGCCATGCACGCGCTTCTCGAGAACGCAGTGGTGTATTCACCAGCAAAGGGAACGGTTTCCATCAAAACAGCGCGAATCGACGAGTCTGTAAACGAGTTCGGCGAGATCGCGGGTCCGCTCATTCGAATCACTATTAAAGACCAAGGTGTTGGAATCCCCGAGAAAGATCTCGAGCGAATTTTCGAACGCTTCTACCGAGTTGACCCGGGCCGAGCTCGTCAAACTGGTGGAACTGGCCTCGGACTAAGTATTGTTCGACACGTGGCACAAAATCATGGTGGAAATGTTCTCGTTACTTCTACAGAAGGAGAAGGCTCAACGTTCTCGCTTGACCTTCCAATGAATCAATAATGTCAAAAAATAAAGAAGAAAAGAAGATTCACCTCCTCGTTGTTGAGGATGAAGAGTCGTTTATTGACGCCCTCGAAATTGGTTTAGACCGTGAAGGCTTTAAAGTCACGATTGCTCGAGATGGTCAAGAAGCACTCGACAAATTCGAAGTTGGAAAATTTGATGCAATTCTTCTTGACCTGATGCTGCCAAAAGTTTCTGGTCTTGACGTTTGTCGAACAATCCGAGCAAAGAGTGACATTCCAATCATCATTGTGAGCGCCAAGAGTGAAGAAGTCGACATGGTCTTAATGCTGGAACTTGGTGCTGACGACTACGTCACGAAGCCTTATCGACTCAGGGAGCTTGTAGCTCGAATTCGTGCAGTGCTTCGCCGTCGCGAAACCTACACCCCTTCTGAAGAAGCCAGTACCGAAATAATGGAGCTCGGTCCTATCCTCCTCGACATTGACTCACGCAGGTGTTACGTGAGCGGAGAAGAAATAAAACTTCGTAAAAAAGAATTTGCGCTACTTCGCAATCTTTTAGAAAATCCCGGTCGTGTTATGACTCGTGAAGTGCTCATCGACCGCGTATGGGGTGACGACTACGTTGGCGACACTAAGACGCTCGACGTACACATCAAGCGACTTCGTACATTGATTGAATTTGATCCAAAGAATCCAATTCACATCACCACTATTCGTGGCGTTGGCTACCGCTTTGAGTTAACTAAGCCGGAATAACAGTTTTGCCGCCGAGGTATGGCGCAAGAACATCTGGCAGAACAATCGATCCATCGGCTTGACGCCCTGTTTCTACGAGTGCGGCCCAAATACGCGCCCACGCCAATGCTGAGCCATTTACCGTGTGTACCAAGGCTGTTGAGCCATCTTCAGTGCGGTAGCGAACGTTGGCACGACGTGCCTGGAAGTCTCTAAACCAGCTCACCGATGAAACTTCTAGATAGCGATCAACGCCTGGGCTAAATACCTCGAGGTCAATTGTCTTAGCCGAAGAAGTTCCAAGGTCTCCGGTGCACAAGTTCAGGACGCGGTAGCTAAGTCCAAAGGCCTGAAGCATTGCTTCAGCTCGGGCCAAGATGTCAGCGTGTGCGGCCTCTGCTTGTTCAGGAAGGCAGTACGCAAACAACTCCACCTTGTCGAATTCATGAACACGAAGAAGGCCTCTGGTGTCTTTTCCAGCAGATCCAGCTTCGCGACGGAAGCACGCAGTTTGTGCGGTGTAGCGAATGGGCAAAGTTTTTGGATCAAGGATTTGATCACGCAGCATTGAAGTCAGTGGAACTTCAGAAGTCGGAATTGCCCAAAGGTCATCACGCTCAATGGCGTACATGTCATCTTGTGATTTTGGAAGGTGACCTGTTGACATCATTGTTTCCGTTAAGGCAAAACTTGGTGGTCGAAGTTCTTCGTAGTCACCCATGTGTTGATCAAGTGCGTAGAAGCCGAGCGCTCGAAGAAGTCGTGAGCCAAATCCTCGGTACAGCGGAAACATCGAACCAGCAATTTTTGCGCCAGACTCCATGTCGAGAAGTCCTAGCTCTACTCCAATTTCCCAGTGAGGCTTTCGCTGGTGTTCTGCGTAGACCGGTTCAGGTTTACCTTGTTCCATGCCAGGCCACCAGCGACGAAGTTCCACGTTTTCTGTTTCGTCTTTACCAATCGGAACTTCCGGCGATGGAAGGTTTGGAATGAGGAGGAGTCGACTACGAAGATCTGCACCAACTTCATCAGTTTTGGCGCTCGCTGCGCTTTCTAGGTCTCCAATTGATCGACTTTTTTCCGTCAATGCCTCGGCGGTAGCCGTATCTTTGTTTCGACGTGCTTCTCCGACTTGGCGAGAGAGGTCTTTTACTTCAGCGCGAAGTCGTTCAGCTTCTTGCAAAAGTCGGCGGTGCTCAACATCGAGGGCAATTATTTCGTCCATTGTTGAAGGCGAAATTCCACGGCGAGAGAGGGCTTCCTTAACAAAATCTGGTTCTCGGCGTAGTTGTACAAGATCAATCATGAATACAAGCCTACCGATACTTGCCACGAGGGGTGTTTCGAGCGGTTAGTTTCGAAGTACATGAGTTACGCCATTGAAGCCCAAAATCTCGCAGTCGCCTTTGCTGATCTGCGTGCCGTAGATAACGTTGATTTTCATGTTGCCTACGGAGAAGTCGTCTCACTACTAGGTCCAAACGGTGCCGGAAAAACAACCGCCGTTGAAACGTTGCTCGGTTTTAGGTCTCCGTCATCAGGTAACGCTCGCATTCACGGCCTTGACCCAGTACGCGACCACCAAGAAGTAGTTCTACGCACCGGTGCACTTTTACAACGTGGAGGCGTGTGGTTTCCTATGTCACCGGTCCAAGTACTTCGACTGACCTCGAGCTACTACCAAGCTCCGCGTGACGTGAATGAGCTTCTTGATCTACTTGATCTTCGTCGTTGCGCAAAGACCCCCTGGAGAAGACTTAGTGGTGGCGAACAACAACGAACACTTCTTGCACTCGCACTTCTCGGACGCCCCAAGGCGCTGCTGCTTGACGAACCAACTACTGCAGTAGACCCAGAAGGTCGCCAAGTTATTCGAGACCTCATTAAAAATGAACGAGACAGAGGCTGCGCACTTTTAATCACGACTCACGAACTCAGCGAAGCAGAGAGAGTCGCCGACCGAGTTGTTGTTATGAATCGTGGCCACATTGTTGTCCAAGGAACGCTCGATGAACTGAGTGGCTCGCCTGAAATGATTGTGGAAGTTTCGAGTCCTGTTGATCCAACTGCGTTGAGTGCAGTTCTTTCTTGCACCGTGACACTCGATGGGCCACTCCAACTTCGCTGTGACACAGCATCTTCTCCGCAGATGATCTCATTAGTAACTTCGTACTTAAACAGCGTCAATGTTTCAATGACGTCGCTGCGCACGCGTGCATCACTCGAAGAGCGTTATTTAGAGCTCATAGGCAACGAAAACTCCGAGGTGCGCTCATGAAGCCTTGGTGGGCACAGACACGTGCAGAAATTGAGATGACCCTTCGTCGTGGTGAAACACTGCTTCTCACCATTGGAATTCCGGTACTTCTCTTGGTTTTCTTCTCGATCTCTAAGGTCACAACTTCGCCAACTCCTCACCGCGTGGATTTCATTGCTCCTGGCGTTTTAGCACTTTGCATCATGTCGACTTCCCTCGTTGCACTTTCAATCAGCACAGGGTTTGAGCGCTCGTACGGAGTGCTTCGTCGCCTTCACGTAACACCACTCGGAACGCGCAGACTTATCGGATGAAAGATTGCTAGCGTTCTCGTCACCGAAGTCATCCAAGTGGTTGTACTTTCACTTGTTGCCTTGCTTCTGAAGTGGCACCCGCGCGGTGGTTTTAGTGGAGCGCTTGAAGTGGCGGCACTGATGATTCTCGGCTCCGGAGGATTTGCTGGTATCGGGTTACTCCTCGCGGGACGTCTAAAGGCAGAAGTAAACCTCGCGGCGAGTAACGGTCTTTATTTAGTTCTCTTGCTTGTTTCTGGCATTGTTGTGCCAATTGATTCAATGCCACAATTCATCCAACACATTGTTATAGCCACACCATCGGGTGCGCTCGCCGAAGGCCTCCACCGCGTTCTGGGGCTTGGGCTCCAGCCAACTGTTGGTGACTGGGTCAGCGTTGCGCTTTGGGCGCTCCTCGCGCCACTGCTAGCAATGCGTACATTTCGCTTTGACTAGTTAAGAAGTGCGAGCCCTTTAGCAAATTCACTCAAAGGAACCGCACCTAGGTAGACACCCTTCACGACACCAGCTTTACTTACGAAAAATGTTTCTGGCAAATTTGTAATTCCAAATAGATTCGTCGTGACTTTGCCATCTGGGTCGTAAGCGGTAGGAAACGAAATTCCCATTTGCTTGACGAATGTTTGAGCAGAACTTTTAGCATCGAGCGCATCAATTCCAACAATTTGAGTTGAGCCAAAGTTGTGAGCCTTTATATATTTTTCAATCGTTGGTAATTCTCCACGACAGACGGTGCACCAACTGGCAAAAAACATCACTACACCTGGATGGCCGCTCTTCCATGGAGCGCTGACGCTCGGTCCACCATCAAGTGAAGCTTCACTAAAGGCCTTGATCGTCTTTCCCACTTCACTTGAAGCTGTAAGCGCTGAAGGTTGTTGCACGCTGGCGCCAGTGAAATACGAGACAACCGCAATGAGAGCAATAGCAATAACGAGTCCAATGCCAAGCGACACAAACATCATTGGCGAGGGGTGACCTCGCTGAGGCTTAGTGGTTTCGGACGAGGACATCAACAGCCATCATTACAAAGAGACCCGTGAGGTAGGTGATCGAGAAGTGGAAAAGACGCATGGCTTCATTAACGTCAGCCTTGTCTTCACGAGCATGCAAGAACAATTTAAAAGCGTAGAAGGTGAACATTCCACCGAGCAACGTGGCAGAAAGTGCGTAGACCCATCCAAGATGTGCGGCGGGACCAACCAACATTGTGAGCGCCCACATAATTACTGAGTACACCAAGATTTCTAGCGTTGTTCGTCGCAGTGACGCAACGACGGGCATCATTGGAACGTTGGCCGCGGCGTAGTCGTCACGGTAGCGAACAGCTAATGCCCAGAAGTGCGGTGGTGTCCAAATGAAGATAATTACGAAGAGAAGAATTGGTGTCCAGGTCACGTTGTTCTGCACTGCAGCCCAACCAATGAGCACCGGAACTGCTCCTGCGGCGCCACCAATAACAATGTTCTGCTTGGATCTGCGCTTCAACCAAATTGTGTAAATGAAAACATAAAAAGCAGTTGCTCCCATGGCCAGCCACGCTGAAAGAAAGTTCACGCGCCACGCCAGTAGTGCAAATGAAAGTAGCTCGAGAACGCAGGCAAATATTGTGGCTGCTCTAGGAGTCATGACGCCTGTAACGAGTGGGCGTTTCTTGGTGCGCTCCATGATTGCGTCAATGTCGCGGTCGTACACCATGTTGAATGTGTTCGCGCCACCGGCCGCGAGGGTCCCGCCAATGAGTGTCGTGACCATCAGCCAAATACCAGGGATTCCGTTTGCGGCGACGACCATGGTCGGAATAGTCGTAACAAGCAGCAACTCAATAATTCTCGGCTTGGTGAGCGCGACGTATCCCTTAATAACTTCGACTGAAGTGTGCTTTTGGGCAGTTGTTGTCATAGGAGCCATTCTACGAGGCAAGTAATACCCCTAGGCTGGGCGTGTGTCTAAAACTCGTTTAAGCGTCTCTGTCCCGGTGTTTCGCTGGATGGCCTTCAGCGCATTCCTCTCAATGATCCTTATTGTGCTGAGCGGTGGCGCAGTTCGACTTACGGGCTCAGGGCTTGGGTGCCCAGACTGGCCTACCTGCTTTCACGGAAAGATTGCCGGCTCTTGGAGCATTCACCCATTCATTGAATACACCAACCGAATGATTACCGGTGCACTAATTGTTATTACCACGGCAGTTTTCATTGCGGCTTTTCTAAGGTCTCCTCGCCGACGTGACTTAATTGTTCTTTCTGGCCTTCTCATACTTGGAATTTTTGGAGATGCAGTTCTTGGCGCGTTTGTGGTGTACACAAAACTCAACCCGTGGCTCGTTTCAATTCACATGTTGCTTTCAATCGCCATGGTTATTGTTGGCGCGATTTTTTATCATCGTTCCAAATATATTTACGGTCCCACTACTCGGAGTGATGTTAGAAGTCCGCACTTTTTACGGATTGCACGCTTGCTCTGGATTCCATTCGTAGTTCTGCTCGTGACCGGTACTGTCACCACAGGATCAGGCCCACACGCGGGATCGTTTCAGGGTCAGATGCGCGCGCGTCGCCTTCCTTTTGCGTTTCAAAATGCAACATGGGTCCATTCGCTCGCCGCTCTATTGTTCATTGGCCTGGTAGTCGGTCTACTCATCAGCATTTGGAAAACTCAAGCACCCGAAGCATTGCAACTTGGTGTTAGGCGATTAGTCGTCATTTCTTTGTTGCAAGGTCTCATTGGTGCAACGCAGTACGTGCTTCACGTTCCAGCTGTTTTGGTTGAACTACACATACTCGGTGCAGTATCGCTAGCCATAGGTGTCACGCAATTTCATCTGCGCCAAAGTGCTCACGACCGTGAGCCGCTTATTCCAAAAAAATAATCACCGTATAGCGGCCAACAACTTCGGCCACCTTTTGGTGGAGACGATGGGGATCGAACCCACGACCTCAGGCTTGCAAAGCCCGCGCTCTACCAACTGAGCTACATCCCCTAGGGGAATCTCATCCTAGCAAATCCCTGACTAGTCGGGCTGATGACGCCTAATTGCACGCTCTCGCTGACGGTCAATCCGTAGCATTTTGCGCTCCACGTCTGCCCATTGCAGTGGTGACTCTTCAACCGGGATACCTTCATCTTCGGCATGAAAAAAGATTCGAAATGCAACTACCCACATTGGTAAGTAACAACCCAGCTTGGCTACAAAACCCGCAAGCTGTTGGTCAAATACTGGGGTCATGTTTAGGAGTTCATGCTGATTATGAAGACCTGGGTAAAGAGAGTGAACTGAAAAAATCCAAACAAACGAAAGACTCGTCACCACGAGCGAGGAAACAAATATAAATCCTGCTCTCCCTGCGGGAGACAGGCGACGTGCTCCAGGAATTATTGCGAGGCTCGGAATCCAAAGCAGGAATCCACTCAGCAACGTTAACAGCAGCACCACACTTCTTCCAAGGGTCGAGCTGGCACCCCAGTCAACCAGCGGCGATGAAAGTGTCAATGTTCCAAGAACCGTTACCAAAAATAACGCGAGACCGGGGTGAGCAACTTTTGTTGCGAAAAAATCGATAATTCTTGGCCGAGTGAGCCGAGAAAAAATTTCTATGGGAACACTTCGAAGCAGCAATGGAGCAACAAGCAACATGATGATGAGGCGCTGCACTGTCGCTACGGTTAACGACACCGAGGCAGCGATATCACCAATTGGCCAGACAACAACTGCAAGCAATGCAATCAGTGCCCATGAACAAAGTCTGC
>Ga0214237_1000219_pt1 | contig 18251 bp, 34 predicted proteins | sample TroBogypolimnion_42_FD_153075 | JGI IMG/M metagenome (GOLD analysis project Ga0214237, IMG submission 153075) | Freshwater microbial communities from Trout Bog Lake, WI - 29JUL2008 hypolimnion | ecosystem: Environmental > Aquatic > Freshwater > Lake > Hypolimnion/Profundal zone | place: Trout... | reverse complement strand
CAATTAACGGCAGACATTTGCAGGAAGTATTTACCAATAGAAGTTTGGAACATTACAAAATAAATTTTACCGTGTCGTAGAAATTGTTTATATTTACATATAATTAAAAATAAAGATGAAAATAGTATTAGAAAAAGGGCAGCGCCTTTACTTCACTAGTGATACACATTACAATCACACCAATATCTGTCGTGGAGTTTCGTCATGGGACGGATCTAGAGGTACCAGAGACTTCGATAACTTAAACGTAATGAATGCGGTTTTGATCGATGGCATCAACGCGTTGGTTGGTGAGAACGACATCCTGATTCACATGGGAGACTGGAGTTTTGGAGGCATTGAATCGATCGCTAATTTTAGAAATCAAATTGTGTGCAAAAACATTCACTTGATCCTTGGAAACCACGATCATCACATCGCAAATAACAGAGATGATGTACAGGATCTGTTTTCAAGCGTACAACAATATTGTTATTTGACCATCGTCGAACAGGCAAAGTCTAAAGACGAACCTGCTGAAAAGCACAGATTCGTTTTAAGCCATTACCCGATCGCCAGCTGGCAAGACATGGGACAGGGCGTAGTACATCTACATGGACACGTGCATCTTCCAAAGGGTAGAAGAGTTGGTTCTGGTAAAATGATGGATGTTGGTGTCGATGGAAATGATTTAAGTCCTATTGCATTACGTGAAGTACTTTCAATCATGAAAAGACAACCAATCAAATCAATGCTTAACTTTGCAGATCATCACGAATTAAATCAATAATATGTACACAACATTTACATACGAAGACATCAAGGACAAGGAAGGGCTTGAACAATTAATCGATATCGAGGCAAACAATATTTGGGCGCATGAACCAAATCGCCGAGGTCGTACATTCGAACAGGTAAAAGATTCAACCAGACAGGGAAAGGTTGCAGAACAATGGTTGATCGAAAATCATAACTTTAAAAGGGCAGATGTTAAGTACCACGATCTGGTGAACGAGTTTGGAGAATTGGTTGAAGTAAAAGCATTTTCATATGGAGATGTGTATTCAAGATTTGTAATGGAAAGTATTGAAAAGTACAAGACTGCAAACTGGAACTATTCGACGTGGTACATACTTTTTAACTGCGTAAATGGAATCTATTCACATAAAGCAACCGTAAAAATTAAATAAAATGATAATATCCGACGTCTTAATGCCAGGCCGCAGGGTACTTAAACAATTTGAAAATCTGCATCCAAGATTGCTTCAATGGGATGTTGATTATAAAATAGCATCTTTGCGCTCAACTAAATTTAAAGGATTTTGGGCAATCGAAAGAAAGGAGTGGATCGGTGAAATTATTTTATCATGGGAGAACTGTGATAATATCGTGCACGTGGATAGCATTGGAGTTATAGAAAGCGCTACCGGTAAAGGAATTGGAACCTCATTGACATTGCGCGCTTTAGAATGGGCAAAAGAAAAAGGATTTGAATATTATACCGGATATGCCAGGGTTGGTAGTAGTTGGAATATTGTAAAAAGACTCGGTGCCAAAAAGATATATGACTGTAAAAATTGGTCTGGTACCGGAGAAACATATGTTCACTTTAAACTTAAAATTAAATAAAAATGAATCAAGAACTGCCAGATTTAGCTCAACAAAACGAGGTAGATCAAAATATTGTAAATCAAATGCGTAGCTTTAGTACATCTGGGGAAGGAGCCAATTTACATTATCGAAGGATTTATCCAGAGGATAAAAAATAAAGGGATCGTTAATTATCCTAAGGATTCCTGGGGATCAATTCGTAGATTTAAATTTAATGATAATTGGTATCAGGTAGGAGATCATGTTGAAATTGGTACTTGGCCTTTTAAAAGAACATGGACAATTCGAACGATTGGAACTGATTCAAGCGCAGTATTTATTAGATACACTTTATTACTAGGATTTGAAATCCAGAAGACAATGACTGGTGCCGTTGAAATCGAATGGTTGTATTAAATTAATCAAAATAAATTTTACCGTGTCGAAAATGTTGTTTATATTACATTATAATTAAAAACAAACAATATGATAAAATTAATTAAGACATTCTACGATAACGTAAGATGTAGAATTTGTGGTAGAAACTGTGGTAATGTAGGATCTGGTATGGCAATCAGAGGAATGTGTGAAAGATGCTATGAAAACGGAGGAGATGACGAATAAATACAAAGTATTTTAAAATAAATTTTACCGCGTTAAATAAATTGTTTATATTTACATATCATTAAAAACATAAATCATAAAATCATGGGATCTACAAAATTTAAAGATTATTTCGGAAATGCAACAAGACAGTTTAAGTTTGAAAGCAAAGGCGTTAAGTTAGAAAAAAGTGATAACGAGTTATCTTTGTACGAACAACTTGAAAAGTATGGTACTCCAGAAGAAAAAGCAGCAGTTCGCCGCATGAAAGAGAAGAAGGAAATAGATGATTCAAGAAATCTTCGAAAAAATAGTACTACCGGTTTTGATAAAGGTCCTGGAGTAGATCCTTACAAATAGTCAAAACTTTTTTAAAAAACTTAAGCCGAAATTTTACCGTTTCGGCTTTTTTTATTATATTTGTATATCAAATAAAAATTAACATTATGAATACTCAATTAAACAATTACACTTTCGAATATTATGGATGGATTCCTGGATATAACGATTTCGATCAAGAGTGGATCACTATTAGCGCTGCTTCTAAAGAAGAGGCTTGGGCTCAAGTAAATAAAATGAAATTGTACGCTAAATACGGTCCAGGTCTTACAGAGATCAATGGTCAAAGAATTGAAACAGAATTATTCGAAGAAATTGCACAATAGTAAAATATAACTTATGATAAAGGAAAAAGGAACTTGCCCAGTTTGTAATGGCTCTTTAAGACAGACAGTTACAGAAAAAGAAAGACATAGTATCAAATGGAATAAGACCTATGATTCTGAAACGAACACGATCGGTTGTTTAAACTGTGTTCCAAGAGGAATGTTTGCGTCATACACTCCAACTGGAAAGACTACGATAAACCGAGACGGTGTACCTTGTACGCATGAATTCGTTGAATCAACGATTAGTAATTGTTACTATCGTTATCAATGTAAACACTGTACAGATTCATTCACCATAGATTCAGGAGATTAAGAAACAAATATGGTCGACCACAATATAAGAAAGGTCCTCCAATGGTTGAAAGGTTACCTTAAAGAGAAAACTATGATATTAAATAAACAAATACTGGAAGAATACGTTGGAGCAGGTTGGCTGATTAAACAAAGCCACCCAACTTTACCGTTGTCAATCTATAATTACTCTCAACACACTCAATATGAAAAACATTGGGATGAGGTTACACTCTCCTGTAGAGGCCTAATCACTGACGATGAGACTGGTGAAGTTATTGTTAAACCATTCAATAAGTTTTTCAACTACGAAGAGGTACCATTCCAGACGCCTTGGTTGAGTTCTGACTATGTGTATATTCAAGACAAGATGGACGGTTCTCTTGGAATCCTATTCAATTATAAGAACGAATGGATCCTGTCAACCAGAGGTTCCTTTACCTCTGAGCAGGCAATTAGAGGTCTACAGATCTTAAACTCTAAGTACACATTAAGATCTTTTGAGCCTTCTGTTGCGTACATTGTAGAGATCCTTTATCCAGAGAATCGAATCGTCGTAAATTACGATGAAGAGAGGATCGTGTTCTTGGGAGCGGTAAAGAATTATCATTGGAACACTCACAGTCCAGATCAGGATAAAAATAAAAGTGAATTGCATTGGACTAGTGCAAAGGCAATTTTTAAAGCTTCTGGAATCAAAGAGAAAGACATTGTAAAGACCGAACAGGTATTCAATGGTCTGGGAGACGACCTATATAAGGCCCTGAAGAGCAGGAACATAAACAATGAAGAGGGATACGTGTTGAGATTCCATCCATCTAACTTTAGGGTGAAGATCAAATTTGAAGAGTACTGCAGGTTGCACAGTCTATTAACTGAGTGTTCATCCTATGACATCTGGAGAAGTCTAATGGAGACCAATATGATACCAGAAGAATTAATCAAAGAGGTCCCAGATGAATTCTATGATTGGATAAACAATATGGTGGACACATTACGTGAAGAGTTTAAATATAAATTGGAAATGCACGAGGCGTACTGGCATGCCATCACCCATGGCCGAGAATTAACGCAAAAGGAATTTGCGCTGATTGTGAACTCTATTAAACATCCTGGTGTTAACCGAGGCATCCTGTTTCAATTGGCAAAGGGTAATGATGTTACACAATTGATTTGGAAGGAGTGTAAGCCAGAGTACTCGAAACCATGTACAGACAAATAATATAATTATAATGGAAAGGAAACTTGCTAGCATACAAGAGGTCAAAGCAATCTTACCGATCGAAGGTGCAGATGCTATTGAAATCGTACAAATCAACGACTGGAAGGTTGTTGCGAAGAAGGGAGAGTTCAACGAAGGTGAATTGGTAGTTTATTGTGAGATCGATTCGTTTCTACCGATCAGAGATGAGTTTGAATTCTTAAGAAAGAGTTCTTACAAAAAGATGGGAGACGTCGAAGGATTCAGGTTAAAGACAATTAAATTAAGAGGTCAAGTATCTCAAGGTTTGGTCCTGCCAAAGACGATTTTGATAGGTTTGGCTGATGCGATATGGGAGGGTTTAGACGTTACTGAAGCACTAGGTATTTTAAAATACGAGCCACCGATTCCAGCAGAATTATCCGGAGTGGCAAAGGGTCAGTTTCCATCATTCATTAAGAAGACAGACGAGGAAAGGATTCAAAACCTAACCAATGAATACGAAGAATTACAGAATTTCAATTATTATGTGACTGAAAAATTGGATGGTTCCTCTGCAACATTTTATTACAAGGACGGAGAGTTTGGAGTTTGCTCTAGGAACCTAGAATTATTAGAGAGCGAAGGTAATTCATTCTGGAAGGTCGCAAGAGCGCTGGATTTAGAGAGAAAGATGTCGAAGATCGGTTATAACTTTTGTCTACAGGGCGAATTAATTGGCGAGGGAATCCAAGGAAATCCATATAAGATCAAGGGTCAAACCGTGAAGTTCTTTAATGGATTTAATATAGACACTCAACAGTACTTGGAACTTCGATCCCTAGTGAACCTAATTACCAAACTGGAATTAGAAATGGTACCGATTTTAAATTTGGATTTCTATCTGCCAGAAACAATTGAAGAGATCATAATGCATGCGGACGGAAAATCAAGATTGAATCCTGATTTTGATCGTGAAGGATTGGTGATCAGAAGTCATGATCGTAGGATCTCTTTCAAAGCAATATCAAACAAATTTTTATTAAAAGAGAAATAACATGCCAGTAAGTATTTTAGAAAAATTAAGTGAATTTTTAGATTCACCAGAGGGTCAAGCGTCAATGGATAGGTTTGTCCAAGAATTGATATTCAAAGACGAGCTTGAAATTCATCACGCGAACAGAATGAAAAAGATGTTCAATGATCAAGAATCTTTTGATGCACTGATGCATAAAATCATTGCAAAGCACGATGACACATACGTAGACTCTTGTTATAAAAGGGGTCATAAACCGCATCCAAAACAGATCATGTATGCGATGTTTAGTTTGGCAGAACAAGAAGGTGTTGAATGCGAAGGAGTGGATCCTTTTACAACAAACTGGCCGACAGAGATCGTAGAGTACATGGGCTGGAAATTTGCAATCACTCACGGACAAGGCTCGGTGGGTAGTATATATAAAGGTAACGAATTAATATATAGAAACTAATTATGGAAAATCAAGAACCTCAAGTAAACCCAGAGATTGATAACATTTTAAACAAAAATGAGTATCAACAGGCAATCTTTGAAAAATCAATCTTCATGTATGATTTTGAAGTTGATGCTGCCGAATTGGACAAAAATAACGATGGAGTCGTTTCAATACAAGAATTGCACGATTACATAGATGGCCATTTGGCCGCCGAATTGACAACATTCATTTTGAACCGAAACAAGGGAAACATCACGACAATTGCAAATGTAACTGAAGGCAAGGTGAACAAAATGTTGAAGTTAATGGTAATGTCTCCAGAAGATTTTAAGCACGCGGTTGACTTTTTCATTAGGGTACTGCCACAGGACGCATTAGATTCAATCCGAGGTGTAAAATAAACCACAATGATATATAGATTATGCAACCAATTAAAAATTTTAGCAGCTGGCTTCTAGAAAAGAAAGAATCTTATGATTACGGATGTGTAATGTTGTACTTTGACTTTCCTGAAATGAAGGAATTGCACGGCAGCATCGATCCGGATCATGTTTTTAATGATCCCAATGATCCATCCTTTGGATTAGAGGACGAGCCACATTGCATTCTATTATATGGTCTACATGAAAATGTTACGGATGATCAGGTTAAAGACGTATTGAAGAACTTTACATTCGGTACCTGCAAAGCATACAATGCATCACTATTTGAAAATGAGAAGTGGGACGTATTGAAATTCGATATCGATGGAGATGCAATAAGAGACTGTAATAAGCAATTATGTCAGTTGCCCCACAATACAGATTTTCCAGACTATAACCCACACATGACGGTTGCCTATCTGACACCGGGTCAAGGTAAAATGTACGCTGATATGTTTAAGGATAGGATCCACGAGATGGTTCCAAAATACGCAATTTATAGTAAACCAGATGGCTCAAAGGTGAAGATCAATTTGACTATCGACTAAAAATAGACATTATGATTAGTGAAACACGAGAACAACAAATACGTTAAAGCGTTTCTTGCGCATGTACATAAGCAGTGCAGTGCTGCTGGTATTAAAGTTGATCTTCGTCCCACCAAATTTTTAAAGTTGAGTGGAAATATCTATTGTTCTGGTTATTTTGATGATAGTGATAAGGCAATGGTAGTTGCAATGAATCATCCATTGGCATTAGAAGTTTTGGTCCATGAATTCGGGCACTTCACGCAGTATATGGATAAACTATCAATATGGGATGCATCCGCTACAGCGCTTAATAAGGTTGATGAATGGCTTGGAGGCAAAGAGGTAAGAAACATCGAGAAGTGGATGGGAATCTCCAGAGATCTAGAGTTAGACAATGAAAAACGTGCCGTTAAATTGATTAAAAAGTTTAACCTGCCAATCGATACAGAATTATATACAAAGAGAGCAAACGCATACGTCCTATTTTACACATGGATGTTAACCACAAGAAAATGGGCAACCAGAAAGAATTCACCCTACAGAAATCAATTATTGATCGATGCATGCTCTAATAAGTTTAACATGCAATACGATAAGCTTTCAACCAAGATGAGAAAGGCATTCGAAGAGTCTGGGGTCTAACACTTTACAAAATACTTTACAAATACTTTACAAAATATTTTACCGTGTCAAAACTTTTGTTTATATTTACATATAATAATTAAACAACTAAACAAAATCAAATGGAAACACTAGTTAAAGCGATCGGAACCTTAATATTAGGATTTGCAGTAATTTCTCTTGCAGCATTCATATTGGGTTATCCAACAATGTTATTATGGAACAATTGCTTAGTTCCAGCAGTAAACGGAGTTCATGAAATTAACTTCTTACAGACGATAGGATTGATATTCCTATTCTCAATTTTATTTAAACCAACTTCATCATCTAACAAAGATTAATATGAGTTCAGAAACAATCATCTTGGTAAATGCATATCAAAAAGCGGCTCAAGAATATGCCGATAGAAATTTGAATTATGCGGTACATGGAGAAGAGATGCAAGAAAGCGATAAGAAACACGTGATACAGGTTGCAGCATCGATCCTAATGACGAGAGACAAGGTTGGTTATCCAGGAGGAAGCTTTGCACAAGCGGTTGTCGATAACGATCTATACAATGCAATCTCTAGAGCAGATTCTGTTTGCGTTAGAGCATTAAAATTCTTTGTAATGCTAAAAGACTCATGTCAAGTAAAAACGCCAAGGTTATAAGAAATGCTGAGGTCAAATGGTTCATTGTAATGAATCAAAAGGCCCAGTTCTTTTCTGGTCTAGAAAAAGGAGGTCTCATTAAATTCAGTGATGAATATAGCGATGCGAAACCTTTATCAAATCCAGAATGCATACCAACCATCGAAAGGCATGCCAAATCAAAAGTTGAGTTGCTGTACATATAATTGAAACAAATTTAAATATATACGTACAATAACTGTAAAAAAATGCAATGACTTAGAAATAAGTGACGGAACAGACGCTATGCATGAAATGGAAACGTTTGAAACACATACAAAGGTGTGGATTCGATACAAACCGTACAGACATTGCATTATTTTAATGATTCCGTAGCTCAGTTGGATAGAGCAACTGCCTTCTAAGCAGTAGGTCATTGGTTCGAATCCAATCGGGATCACTCATCAAAACATATCATAATGATATTTAACGTCTATTATGTTATAACCTTAATTTATTGTTTGGTTTTAACATTTAAAAACATTGACAAAAGATCTCCAGATGGAGTTATTGGAATGACTCCAGGATTCGATGTATTAACATGCTTAATATTGTGTTGGGTTTTAGCTCCAGCCGACATTTTCTTTAGAACTCGTACCTACTTAAAGAATTTAAAATGAAAAAATTAATCCTATTCTTAATTTTATTTGTATCATTTAGTTGTACGACTACAAAAAATACAATTCGAAAAGATTCGGTTATACAATATTCTGATTATATTGGAGCACCTCAAATTTTAATTCGTACGCATGGCGATGAAGGCTATAGACCTGCATATAATTCAATTTCGAATTATTGGTATGTTTTAAAAATAAATCAATCAACCCACGTACTAGATACGATAAAGGGATCTACTGAGGAAGAGTGCATAAATAACTGCATAAAATTAAATACTGATGAAAAAATTACAGTATTTGGAATCGTATTAGCATGCGCTATAGTTACAACATTTATCTTATTAGTGATTCAAAAAAAAGAAGAGGATTAATGAAACTTAAGAAACTTTTTTTGATAGCAATCCTATTGGTTGCATCTCTTAACTCTAGAGCTCAAAGCATCGAACAAACAAATGCAGAGTTAATAGCACAGCATCAAAAGGATTCGATTAGATTCGATAAAATCGATAATGAGTTAAGAAACTACGGCAAACAAAACGTAATTACGGACAAAATAACATTGGCTTCAATAGGTATTGTTATCGTCGGTACGGTTTTAAATGTGAAGCCAGGGACAATGTTAGTAAGCAATTCAATCTGCAGTTTTGCAATCTTGGCAATATCATGGAAGGCAGATCTAAAACTATCAAAGCATAAAAGTAAAGCAAGGAACGATGAATAATCTAGACAAAAAATATGTTGAATTATTAAAAGACATCATGAAAAATGGTGTTGAGAAACAGGATCGCACCGGAACAGGAACGATCTCAGTTTTTGGTAGACAGATTCGGCATAAAATGAGTGATGGGTTTCCTTTGCTTACGACTAAGAAGATGGCTTGGAAATCAATAGTAACAGAACTATTATGGTTCTTACACGGTAATACTAACATCAAATATTTAGTTGATAATGGTTGCCACATTTGGGATGGTGATGCTTATAAAAACTATAAACAAAAAGTAGAACACAGATTAAATTCTTTTTTTCTAAAAAATGAAGGACCTAATAAGATAGTTCCACTTACTCAAGAAGAATTTATCAACAAAATCAAAACCGATGATGAGTTTGCTAAAGAATGGGGTGATTTAGGACCGATCTATGGAAAGCAATGGAGAGAGTGGGGTACTGGATGGTTTGAAATTGATAAAGATAATAGTAAGTATGAGGTAAAAACGATAGACCAAATTCAAAACTTAATCAACGAACTCAAAACAAATCCTGATAGTAGACGTTTAATGGTCAATGCATGGAACTTAGGTGAATTAGACCAAATGGTACTTCCACCCTGTCATTATGGGTTTCAGGTTTACACAAGACCAACCACAAGAGATGAGAAAATAGTTAATCCTGGAAAATATAGAGCAATTTCTTTAATGTGGAATCAACGTTCTGTGGATACATTTCTCGGTTTGCCGTTTAACATAGCATCCTATGGTTTACTATTAGAAATCATTGCAAAGCAGGTCAACATGGTTCCTGATGAATTGATTGGCAATTTAGGTGATGTTCACCTGTACTCTAACCATATCGATGCTGCTAAAGAACAAATCGGTAAAGTTTATACCGGTGAAGAAAGATTGGAACTATTAAAGCAGGCAATGGGCGAAGACGTCTACAACGAAGCAGTTAAAGATTTAGTACCGTTCGGAGGTGGACTCAGCGAATACTTTGATATTCATCCAATTCCAAAAGCCAGTAGAACACCGTTTGAATTACCCACACTAAAACATTCAAAGACTGAAGCGTTCTATACTAGTTTATCTGAGAATCCATCCATATATGGGCATTTGGATCCAACTGATTTTGCATTAGAGGGTTATCAATCGCATCCAGCGATCAAGGCTCCTCTAAGCAATTAGACTAAATGGATTGTATAAAGAATAAATGGAGTGGTAATTACATAAGCATCTTCCAATCCATCTTTACTGTCGCAGATAAACTTCTCATTCTTTATTGTAGAATAAAGACCTGGATTTAATAGAGACTTAATGTCCTTAACCGTAGGATTGGTTAACTCCTTTGTTAATTTATCTGAGTGAACGAGTTTATTTGTGTTGTCATAAACTCTTATTGCCATATTATATGTCATGATGATTCTGTTTTATTTTATATTGTAAATGATATTGAAATAGGATCAGTTGTGTTGAAGTCTCCAGATGCTGGTGAAGTTACAACAAGAGAACCCTGTGGCGCGCTTCCGTATTCACTATCATAGAATACATTATTTGGATAACCTCCGCTTCCGTTTCCAATGTAAACAAATGCTTGATTTGTAAATGAATAGGTAACACTGTTACTTCCTTGCGCTAAGGTTAGGGTACCTGCATTTCCAACTAATTGACTTAATAGACTAGAATTATCATTTCCTAAACTATCGTTTGTGTTAATGTAAAGCTGCACATTGTATGTTGAATCGTCGGTTTGACCTACGAGATTTGGATTTAAACCACCGATACCTTCAATATGATCAGGGAATGTTATTGAACCATTCTGTAATGCTGGTGTGTACGTGTTCAATAAGAACCATTGTCCAGGGATTGAGCTTCCACCACCATTATTTAAACCATAAGAGGTCCAATATCCATTTGAATTCAACCAAGTTTTTGCAGTTGCTGCATCCACGAAGGATTGACCTGTTAAATCATTTGCCAGTCCGATAAATGATGCATCAGTTAAAGAATCAGATCTATTAAATCCTAAATATGCAGTTTGTCCGTCTGCACCGATATGAGTTCCACTTGGATCTTGCTTTGCAATAACATATCCAGTATTTTCATCTGGACCGTTCCACCATTTTAATCCAGTTGCTGCAAATCCAGAGTCTGGAGTTCCAACTGCTAGATTTCCATGCTGTTCTGTACCTGGGATCGAAGATCCGGTATTATATGCAAAAGGTCTTGTTACTGGAGTTAGTGACATAATTAATAGTAATTTTTATACAATATATATTCTTGAAATATAAATCAAATTAATTAATAGAATATTTTAAAATTTAGCATTCTGTAGAAAGATATGTAAATTGTATCTTAATATATAACTCAACCCAAATACATAGAGCGCGAGATGAAATCAACAAATAATAATTTATACGTAGTTACTGCGATTTTCAATCCAGAAAAGTACCGTAACCGTTATGAATTATACTATGATTTCGCAAAATACATCAAAGACAGTGGTGCAATCCTAATTACCATTGAACTTGCGATTGGAAACCAAGAATTCATGGTGACCGATTCGAACAATCCACATCATATTCAGTTAAGAGCAGATAGCGTACTTTGGTACAAAGAAAATCTATTGAACATTGCGATTGGTAGACTTCCAACAGATTGGAAATACGTTGCAACGATCGATGCTGACATTTCATTTAACAGATACGACTGGGTAAAACAAACCATTCATGAACTTCAATATTTCAAAGTGATTCAAATGTTCACTCATGCAAATGATTTGGATTCTGATTACGAGGTAATGAAGCAGCACATCGGATTTGTATTTGCGTACAATAACAAGTTATTCATTGATGACAAATTACAAGAGGCGCATGAAGGCATTAGAGGATTTCAACACCCTGGTTATGCATGGGCATGGACGAGAGATGCAATCGATGATCTGGAAGGCATGATTGATGTTGCAATTTTAGGTTCTGCGGATAATTATATGGCACTGGCCTTGGTTGGTCAATCTAAATTAGCATTGGCATCTAAGTTTCATCCAAATTATAAAAAGGCAATTCTAGATTGGCAGAAAAGAGCTGAAAAATATATTGGAGGTAGAATTGGGTACCTTAAAACTCACTTAAATCATTATTATCATGGATCAAAAAAAGACAGAGGCTATGTGGATCGTTGGAAGATCCTGGTTGACGTGAAATTCGATCCATCCAAGCATTTAAAGAAAGATTCACAGGGATTATTAAAGTTGGTAGATCCTAATGGAGAAATCGAACCAAAATTGGTACAGTACTTTAAATCTAGAAAAGAGGATAAATAATCAATGAAAAGATTAAAAAACATTTGGAAAAACTATCATTGGGCATGGGTACTATTTCTAGGTATCTCAATATTTGGATTTTATAAAAAAGATTGGTTGTTTGGTGGCGTATTTTTTATGATTGCCATGTTTGCACTACCAGAATTTGATTTTGAAAATGAAGAATAAATTTAAAATAAAAAATGCAGATGATTTTGCGCTGTACATTACCGATAAGGTAGGTACCGTTGGATTTTTTGCAACTATTGTAATTTGGACGTTGCTTTGGTTGGGATGGAACACATTTGCTCCTGTAGCATATCGATTTGATCCGTTTCCAGCATTTGTACTGTGGCTTTTCATATCTAATATGATTCAAATCTTTTTGATGCCACTGATTCTTATTGGTCAAAATGTACAAACAAAGGCGATGGAGAATTTGACAGTTAAAGATTACGATTTAGATGTAAAGGCAGAATTAGAAATTCAAGAGATAAAGGAATTGCTTAAACAATTACTTAAAAATCAACAGAACCAAAACAAATAAATTATGAAAAAAATACTATTCGTTGCAATTGTGATTTTATTTTCTAGTTGCATTGCACCTGCAAGAATGGAATATGGTTATTATGAACCAAGATATTCAACAATAATCGTACAGCCATTGTATACTCCAGTTTATGGCTATTCAAGAGGAAGAGTTATTATTCCTTTTAGACATAGACATTAAACTTTTCTTCACATCTTCATATAATATACATGAAGAAATTAATCCTTAAATGGTTGATAGGTGACAATTATGAAATTGTACCTAAGAACTTGAAAGAGAGCCCTAGACCAAATCATCAAGCCCTTATTGTTGACATTATGAATGAATTCGATTTTGATCGAGTTTGGTCAGTGATGGATCATTTAAATTGGAAATGGGGAGATCCTAGATCAGGTAATGCTGAAGTTCCAAATTTGGATAAAATTAAAGATTGCGCAGAGTCTTTATTAAATAGAGCTTGCTTAAATGCATTGGAATCAGATGGCGAAGAATTCTGTATTCAAACTGGAGGATTTAAAGCTAGTGCGCACAAAGAGAATGGAAAAATTGCATTCTTACAACTTCAATTTATACTAACAGAATGGGATTAATCCCATTATAGAACGGGATTCTGAAATCGATTAAATTTTATAAATATTAAACACAAATATAATGTCAGAAGTAAATATCCTCACTGCACCAGGTCTAAAGTTAAAAGACATCTTGATTTGGATGCAAAGTCTACCAGTAGATTATCTAGAATATGAATTGGTAGCAGCGCACAATGGTAAAGTATCAATTCCAGGTTTATCAACACCTCAACATTTATATCAAAAAGAATATAAAATTAGAGCTTTTGATATCGACGAACGAAGCAAACAAGTCTTATTCTTACATGTTATCGATGATGCAAATCAGAACAAAATAATCACAAACATATAATATGAAGACAACAAAGATTTGTATGAATGCGATGGTGAAGAATGAGGCAAATACCATCACCAGAATGCTGGAGTCATGTGCGCCTTATATTGACTATTGGGTGGTACAAGACAATGGATCTACGGATGGAACACAAGACATCATTAGAAATTTCTTTGCAGAAAAGAATATCCCTGGATTCTTATATGAAACAGATTGGCAGTATCCAGGATGGAACCGAGATCATACCCTACAACAGGCTTTGAGTGCGGATCATGGTTGTGATTGGATCTTAAGGATGGATGCAGACGAACAACTGATTGTATCAGAAGACTTCGATTGGAGCATCTTAAATGATACAAGTGTTACATCGTGGAACATTCCAGCGGATGCTGGAGACTCGATGTATTTTAGAACTTGGATGTGGAATTCAAAGTTGCCTTGGTTCTTTGCACACGACAAAAGACACGAGTGCATTCACTTACCGAACGTGGGTGAAAACTTCCAACGAGTTCCTCTACCAATAGGATTCAAACAATTGATTACAAATGATGGAATGACTTGGTTTAAACCGATGAAGTTCTTAAATGATGCTCTAGAATTAGAATTGGATAAGGTTGTTTCAAATAAAGTTTTAGAAGACAACTATCACCTATGGTATATTGGTAAAAGTTACTCAGATTCTTATGGTGACTCTACACAGTTTCCATTTGGAATCCATCACTCACGAGAATATGCAAGACGTGCAATCTTTTATTTTGAAATGTACTTAAATCAAACACATGATTGGTACAATAATCAAAGCAAGCAGCCGAAATTTATCGATGACATGGGATTCTATGCTCTACATCTGATCGGAAAGGCGTATGCATTCTTAGGTGAATACAATAAGTCGATTCAACACTATGAATATGCACACACTTTTAATCCAGACAGAAATGAAAATATCTTAGATATCGTTGAACTGTATGAAAGACTTGGAGAGAATGAAAAGGCCCTAAGCTGGTGTATGGCAGGTCTTTCTGAAAGCAGAACGAATCCATTTCCAAAATGGTCGTTTATGATCGAAAATAAGGCGTATTGGAATACTGGAACCTATGTTAAAGATTTAAAAACCAGATTAGAATCAAAGGTAAAACAACAATATGCAGAACCTGCAGTATAATTATTTAATCGTTGGCGCTGGATTCTATGGATCCATAATGGCAAGAGAACTTGCACTTAAAGGATATAGAGTCAAAGTTATTGATAAGAGAAATCACGTCGGCGGAAATGCATATACTGAAAGAATTGAAGATATCGACGTGCACAGGTACGGAGCCCATATCTTTCACACAAATGAAAAATGGATCTGGGATTACATCAATCAATTTGGAGAATTCAACAACTTTAAGAATTCACCGATTGCATGCTCAAACGGTAAGATGTATTCGTTACCTTTCAATATGTGGACGTTCCACCAACTATGGGGTGTTAAGACTCCAGAGGAGGCTCAGGCCAAAATTGAATCACAAAGATTTACCGGAAAGGTTACAAATCTAGAGGAGCAGGCCCTATCAATGGTCGGCAAGGACATCTATGAGACCCTAATTAAAGAGTACACAACAAAACAATGGGGCAAAGATCCAAAGGAATTGCCTGCTTCAATAATTAAGAGACTGCCAGTACGTTTTACGTGGGACAATAATTACTTCAATGATAAGTACCAAGGGATCCCTGTTGAAGGCTACACTCGTCTGTTCAATAAAATGTTGGATCATCCAAACATCGATGTAGAACTTGGCATAGATTATTTCGAAGATCGAGATTATTCAAATTCCAGGGCTGAAAAGATCATCTACACCGGTCCGATCGATCGATTCTTTGATTATAAACACGGCAAATTAGAATACAGATCATTGAAATTTGTACATAAAACAATAGAAGACAGCGATTTTCAGGGAAATGCAGTCATAAATTACAATGATGAGAAATATGATTACACCAGAATTATTGAGCATAAACACTTTAATAATACCGGTCAAAAGAATACAGTGATTACCGTGGAATATCCAGCATGGTACACAGGATACAATGAACCTTATTATCCGATCAACGATGAAAAGAATAGTAAGATATACAATTTGTATAAAAAAGATGCAAATAAAATGTATAACGTTTACTTCGGTGGTAGGCTAGCAGAGTACAGATATTACGACATGCATCAAGTCATTGCATCCGCGCTTAAAGATGTTAAAAAATTATAAAATAATTCAATAAAAGTTTTACCGTGTCGGGTAAATTGTTTATATTTACATAAATTAACAAATAACAATTATATGACATTAAGTATCTCAAAATTAATTAAAGCGTGGAAAAATCGCAATGCGGTTCAGTTTGATGAAGAACAACAGGTAATGTATAATATCGTACAAAAACTTTGTGCGACACCAGATTCAATCGTTACCGTGGCCCCTAAGACTGGTCACTATTATGTTGAAAACAAAGTCAATGGATATTTTATTGTACTTTCGGACAGTAGCATTAAAATCACAAACCACAAGTTCTATTTAGTGCGTCACTTTGATTTTAAAATTATTAAACCTCTATTGGATGAAGTTTTAAGAAGAATCGAAACAGATTGTTCAAACATGGAGACTGAAATATTCTCTAATGAATTGGATCTTTTATATTCTATCGAAAACTCATTATCAAATTAAATTTAAATTAAATGAAAATCGTTTTACTTGGAAAAGGAGCATCAGGAAAAGATTTATTAAGAAAGCGCCTTGAAAAGAGAGGAGTAAAATATGGTGTAAGCTACACCACCAGGTCTCCAAGACCTGGAGAGGTAGATGGAGTTGATTATTTTTATATCACTCGTGAAGATTTCTTAAAAAAGATCGAGGAAAACTATTTCGTCGAGTACCAGGAGTTTAATGGATGGTACTATGGATTGGGTAGAGAAGAATTTGATCGTTGTGAACTGCAGATCCTAAACGTTGAAGGGTTAGAAATGTTATCAGAAGCCGATCGAGCTCAATGTTTTGTGATCTATTTAGATATCGATCGAGAGACTAGAGTAGAAAGATTAAAGAATAGAAATGACAGTAATGACTCTATCGAACGCAGAATTAATGCCGATGATGAACAATTTATAGGATTTGATGATTTTGATGTTAGAATTACGAATTCTAACTTTTAACATCGATATATAGCATAAAATAAAACAATATTAATCATGGCAGGATCAGGAGTATCATCATCAGGATCGGTATTTTATAGTGCTGGATCAAGTCTTTCAGCATGTGCGCCCGATGGCGCACCGAGTGTAGGTATGTACGCACACGCAACACAGTATCGATTTCCAAGAGTAACTTCAAATATAAGCATCGGAACTTATTATTTGGGTAAAACATTCTATAGCTTACTTTCAACTGGAGTACAGTTGTCCGGTTATACCAATTCTACGTCAGCAACAATATATATTCAATACGGATGGGGAGCTTACACCAACACATATGCTATTACAAGTGCATCACCATACACATCAACACCAGTATATTCTGACGGATATTCAATATTCCAAGATACAGCGTATAGTACAACCTTAACATGTGAATATACTTCAGCTCCATACAGTGGATATTGGCTAGGATGGTACAGTGGACCATACGGTGCTGGAGGTTCATTAATAACAAGTGCAACATCGGTATCAATGGCTGGAAATACATCGTATAATACGGCAATCGCGACATGGCAAACTACTCCACCCATTTAAATCGTCGTAAAATTTATAAATATATAAACAAAATAAAACAATATAACAATGGGACTTATTATCAACAAAAGCTACCAGCGAGATACCACCACGTACAATTCAATGTACGTTAGAATTGATATGGTAACAATCGAAAAAATGGGTGGAACTGCATATGCTTACGTATCGTACTTTAAAGACAAGGATGCGGCTGATTCAATCAAACCAAAATACACGAGAGAAACATGGGAAAGAAAGTTTCCTGATGATATCGATCCTGTAAGTATGCCTTTGATATTTGATACAGATTCATTGATAGGTGGAGCTCCATTTGTAGCACCAACTCCTTTCTTTGATGATTTTAGATATGGAATTAACGGTTTCTTTTTTCCATTAGGAGCAC
>Ga0214237_1000158_pt1 | contig 21942 bp, 23 predicted proteins | sample TroBogypolimnion_42_FD_153075 | JGI IMG/M metagenome (GOLD analysis project Ga0214237, IMG submission 153075) | Freshwater microbial communities from Trout Bog Lake, WI - 29JUL2008 hypolimnion | ecosystem: Environmental > Aquatic > Freshwater > Lake > Hypolimnion/Profundal zone | place: Trout... | reverse complement strand
AGCTTTCAGACACTCGCACACTTGACACACACGTAAAACGACTTCGACAGAAGATTGAAGATGAGCCAGCTGAACCTAAGCACCTGCTTACTATCCGCGGTGTGGGCTTTCGCCTAGACGCTTAACGGTCACAAGTAATCTCTAGGCAACACCTAGGAGATCACTTGAAAAATTCAACTGAAGCGACTCATTTTGATGTTGCAATTATTGGTGCAGGAATTTCTGGCATAAACGCCGCACATGAACTCATCACGAAGCACCCTGGAAAGAGTTTTGTCATCCTCGATGCTCTAAGCAATTTCGGAGGCACGTGGCTAACGCACACGTACCCAGGAGTGCGTTCAGACACTGAGCTCTATACCCTCGGCTACAGCTACAAACCCTGGAAAGGTGCCCCCTACGCCGGCGGTGCAGAAATTCATTCATATCTAGGCGAAGTGATCGAAGAATACGACATAGCCAAGCTCATTCGATACAACCAGCGCGTCGAGAGTCTTAATTGGGATACTGCAAGTAAGAAGTGGACTGTTGATGGAATCAACAAAGAAACCAAAGAGCAGTTCTCACTAAGCGCAGAATTCATTTGGTCGTGCCATGGTTACTACCGACAAGAAAAGGGCTACACACCAACGTGGCCAGGCATGGAGGATTTCGAGGGTGAAATAATTCACCCTCAGTCGTGGCCAGCGAGCACGAACTTCAAGGATAAGCACGTCGTAGTTATTGGCTCAGGAGCAACTGCAGCAACACTTGTTCCCGCAATCGCAAAGGATTGCGGTCACGTCACTGTCTTGCAACGATCTCCTGCTTACTTCTTTCAAAGTCCAAATAAAGATGATCTCGCCGATCAACTCCGCACTGATGGAGTTGGCGACGAAGAAGTGCACGCGAAAGTTCGTGAGAAAGCAATTCTCGAAATGCAAGGGCTAACGAATTTTATTTCGGAAAATGCTGAAATTTCTAGAAACGGCATGATTCAAATGGTGACGAGCCAGCTGCCTGAGGGTTTCGATGTTGCGAAACACTTCACGCCTCGTTACCTTCCATCTGAACAACGGGTTGCTCGAATTCTTGATGGTGATTTCTTTAAAGTCATCAGTTCTGGAAAAGTTTCAATGGTCACTGATGAAATCAGTACGTTCACATCTAGTGGTGTCGTCACCAAAGATGGAACAGTTATCGACGCTGACGTTGTAATCACCGCTACTGGTTTTGAACTTTCTGTGCTCGGTGACATTGCTATGAGCATTAATAATCTGCCAATCGATGTGGCTGAGAGAATCACGCACCGTGGCGTTATGTTCAGTGGCATTCCAAACTACGCCTGGAGCTTTGGTGCACTTCGACTTAGTTGGACCACTCGTATTGAGGTCATCAGTGACTACATTTCACGAATGCTGACTTTCATGGATAACCGTGGATCGAAAGTTGTTACACCAACCCTTCGCCCAGAAGATCAAGGAATGAAACTCCTCGCATTTGGCGACCCGAAATTTTCGCCAGGTTATGTACAGCGAGCTCGTGCATCACAGCCAAGGTCTGGCGACCGAGAACCGTGGATGATGAACATTGACTACTGGGATGAGCGCGAATCTCTTCCAAAAATCGGTTTTGAGGATGGAACACTTGTTTTCGATAATTAGTGAGAAGATGGAAAAATGACTAAAGCAAAAATCTTTGAATGGCTGGGCGTAGGAACCGCAATTTTTTATTCACTCCTTATTGCCATGAACGTTGGCGGCGAATTCATAGGATTCACCCTTCTGCTTCTCTCATCTATCTTCATTGGCATCTGGGCGCGCATGGGCAAGCACCGAGGGATTCTTTTTCTTCAGTTTTTCTATGCAACCGCAGGGATTATTGGAATGATCCGCTGGTTTAACTAAGCATTACTGAAACTTCTTAACAACTTCACGCGATTCGCGTGCCGCTGCTTTAAAGATGCCCTTACTCATTAATGATGATTCAACGTTTCTGCGTTGCTCATAAATAGCTTCGCGGTCTACATGAATCGAAGGGTCATCTGGAGCGGCCCAGCCCGCAAGGTCAGCCAAGTGACAGGCCAAGCGAATGTCAGAGTCAAGTAGCTCCATCGCTCTACGCATAAGGACGTCAGGCCCTCCAGCGAGTGAAGCAATTTCGGCGCCGAGGGCAGCATTCGGCGCTGGTTTCAAGTGAGAAGCCACCCCGTCCCACCAGCCACCATTGAGACGCCAGATGTTTCTAACCACGAATTCCGGTTCGTCATAGAGCGGACGAAGGTAGGGCTTCTCGAGAACATCCTTCGGAACTTTGACTTTGTGGATGATTGTGTCGAGTGTCTCACCAGCATTCATCATGGCGACTACTTCAATCACCAGAGACTCAAGTGACGTTGCAATGTCATCAAGCACTCTGGCGATACGCTCTTTGCCTTCAATAGGAAGTCCGTGTGCAGGAACAAGAAGTTCAGGACCCTGTTCAATCATCTTTCGAAGTGCTTGCGCCCATTCGAGCGCGTAGCGCTGAACTTTTTGTGGGTTACCAGCATTTGGATAGTTCCAGATGATGAAGTCACCGGTGAACATCCACTTCTTCTCAGGAAGCCATGCCCACAAGTGATCATCGGTTTCACCACGAGCATGGTGCAGCTCAATAGTTGTTCCCCCAGCGTTAAGGGTCAATTGTTCCGTGAACGTTTCATCAGGTACAAGTGTTGAGCGAGAAAGAAAACGTTCGGCATCTTGATTGATTTCAACGCTCATGTCACTTCTGATGCCACCGAATTGACGCTTGTTAATCGCTACGTTCCAGAGATTTGTTTCCTCGTAGCGAGCGAGTCGCTTCGCTACATTTTCATGAGCAATGACATGAGGGCGTTTTTCTCCCCGTGACTCAGCGTCTTTCTTAAATGCAACACTGCCACCTACGTGGTCGGCGTGTCCGTGAGTGTAAACAAGCGTTGTAATTGGCTTGTTGCTCCAGGTGCGAATCGCCTCAACTACTCCTTGGCCACTTCCTGAGCCAGAAGCGTCAAAGCACATGAGGCCGTCACCGACATCAAGGACTACACAGTGGCTAAAACTCTCCACAATGGCAAGTCCTTCTCGCAGCTCAGTGATTTCGTTCGTGATTCGATTGACAGATTCAGTCGCAACTCCTGAATCAATTACGACAGTTGATAACTCAAGTGGATTCATACAGACACACTACGTAAATTCACATCAACTTGCCTGAATTTTTAAGCATTGCTAACTGTTCTAAAATGATTATGTGGAGCCATCAAAAGTCATTCTTTATTACTGTTTCACCCCTTTGAGTGACCCTGACGCGATTCGTCTCTGGCAAAAAGAACTATGCGAAAACCTAAATCTAAAAGGTCGCATTCTCATCTCGAAACATGGAATTAATGGCACCGTGGGTGGTGACATGTCGAATGTCATTGCCTACGTCAAGCAAACCCGAAAATATCTCCCCTTCAAGAAAATTGATTTCAAATGGTCTGAAGGAACTGGCGACGATTTCCCACGACTAATGATCAAAGTTCGCGATGAAGTCGTTTCCTTCGGTGCCCCTGATGAACTCATCGTCGATGAAAACGGTGTGGTCGGTGGTGGAATTCATTTAAAGCCAAAGCAAGTAAATCAACTTGTTGAAGAACGTGGCGACGAGGTGGTCTTCTTCGATGGACGCAACCAGTTCGAAGCACGCATTGGAAAATTCAAGAATGCAATAGTTCCAGAAGTTGCAACAACTCGTGAATTTGTCGCAGAACTCGAAAGTGGAAAATACGACCACCTAAAGGACCGCCCCATCGTTAGCTACTGCACTGGTGGGATTCGCTGTGAAGTGCTTTCAAGCGTTATGAAGAATCGTGGATTCAAAGAGGTGTATCAAATAGATGGTGGCATTGTTCGCTACGCCGAAGAATTTGGAAGCGATGGTCTCTGGGAGGGATCGCTCTACATATTCGACAAGCGAATGAACCAAGAATTCGGTAAGGATCCGAAAACTCTTGGTGAATGCGACCACTGCAGCGCACCAACGAGCAAGTTCTATAACTGTGCAAATCTCGCTTGTCGCAAACTAATCCTGCTCTGTGAGAACTGTAAAGACAGCAACATCGCTACGAATTGCTCACCTAAGCACGCTGAGCTTCTCTACAAGTAGGTTTTAACCAAGAACACTGGGGGCCACAATGATTGAAGTTGAACAAATCGGCAAAGTTGGCGTGGTCACTCTTGCACGACCAGCTGCAAGAAACGCACTCACCGCTCAGATGATGCATGATCTTTTCAGAAGCGTCCAAGAGCTGGACGCCAGTAGCGATGTCAATGTAATTGTCGTCACCGGACAGGACCCAGCATTTTGTGCCGGGCTTGACCTAAAAGATCTAGCCACGACATATAAAGATATTCGCCTCAGTGCTGAAGGCAGCACCCAGCAACATGGACTCCTTCCAAGGACAAGCAAGCCCATCATTGGTGCCATCAATGGTGCAGCCGTAACGGGTGGGCTTGAGGTTGCGCTTGGTTGTGACTGGTTGATCGCATCAGAGAAAGCTTCATTCGCTGATACTCACGCACGAGTCGGAGTGATGCCCGGTGGAGGAATGACTATTCGCCTTCCCCAACTAGTAGGTATCAACCGCGCTCGCCAGATGTCATTCACTGGCAATTTCATCGATGCCGAGACTGCTTATCAGTGGGGGCTTGTCAATGAAGTCTGCGAACACGACAGCTTGATGACCAGAGTCATGGAGCAAGCCAAGACCATTGCAGAGATCGATCCACTTTCAGTAAAAGAAATTAGGACAATGTACGAAACACTTGGCAACCGTTCTGATGACGATGCTTACCTTGAAGAGGCAAAGTGGAGTCGCCGGTGGATGAAAGAGCGTTTTGATGCTGCAACCTTCGAGTCAAAGCGCGACGGCATCATTTCTCGCGGCAGCTCTCAGCAATAGATTGCTCATAGTAAGTACGATTACAAAGTGAAGTTATCTGGCCCAATAGCGCTCGTTGGCTCTGGCGAATACTTGCCGCAAATGCGCGAAATCGAGGCTTCTCTCCTCAAAGGCCGTCCAGCTAAGTACGTTCAAATTGCAACGGCTGCAGTACCTGATGGACCGAAGGTTCTTGAGTACTGGCACGACCTTGGAAAAAAGCAGGCTGACGCAATTGGCGTTGAACAGGTTGTTCTAAACATTGAAACTAGAGACGATGCAGATGATCTAGAAAACGCAGCCATGATTCACGGTGCTGGACTTATTTATCTCTCTGGTGGGAATCCCGCGTTTTTAGCTGACACGCTGAGAGGAACATTGGTCTGGGAAGCAATTGTCAATGAATGGGAGAACGGTGCTGCGGTTGCGGGCTGTAGCGCGGGGGCAATGGTGATGAGCACTTCAGTTCCACCAATTTCTTCTCGTATGGCAAACCGTGGTGAAGTGCAAGGGTTAAACCTCCTCCCACACCTTCGAGTAATTCCACACTTTGACCGATTCAAAAACTACGTGCCAGACCTAGAAACAAAATTTTTAGAGAACGCTGATTCAACAATTTCACTACTCGGTATTGACGAAGACACCGCTCTCGTTGGTGGTCCTGAGTACTGGACAGTTGATGGCCTCAAGTCCGTTTGGCTGCTCAAAGCCGAGGGAAGTATCCAGTTCAAACCTGGACAAAGCGTTCATACGCCACTCATTTAGGAGACTCAAAATGAACTTGCTAAATAAGACATCTTGAATTAAAAAGTAGACATGAATTCAATTCGCGTACTTGGCACGGAATGGTGCGGCGACTGCACGAGAGCAAAGGCATTTTTTGCTGAACACCACATTGCCTACGACTGGGTTGATGTTGACGAAGATCAAGAAGCCCTTGCTGAATGCGTTGAACTCAATGGCGGAAAGAGAGTTGTGCCCACCATCATCTTTGAAGATGGGGGCATTCTTGTTGAGCCATCAAATCAGCAGCTCGCTCAAAAACTAGGTTTGTAGTTCGCCTGAGTCTGTAGGTAGAACCAAATCTCTTTATTTGTCGCCCAAGTAGCGACCTACCCACACCGTATAGACTTACTATTCGCGTCTCAGAGCCTTGGCTCTGGGAACACCGAGGACCTGTGGTGCAGCTCGGAGTGCACGCCGCCCTGTCAAGGCGGAGGTCGCGGGTTCAAATCCCGTCAGGTCCGCTCGACACCCGTAAGGGTGTGGAGGTTTGGTCGAGTAGCTCAGTTGGTAGAGCGCGCGCCTGAAAAGCGTGAGGTCACCGGATCGACGCCGGTCTCGACCACCATTCGGTTGTTCCACGGGAATTTATTTATTTCCGTGGGACAACCTTTTTATTTTCCAGGCAAGAATTTTTCGAACCAACCTGAATTCGAACATGGTTTCTGCTTTTCGTTTCTTCCCAGCCGCCGCGTGCAACGAGATTCTTTTGTAGCCCCACCATTGCAATTTCATGGCGTGCGAGCGCCTCGTTTATAAATCCGAGCGGCTCAATTCGAGCAACCACATTTGAACCTTTAAGACTTTTAACTAAATACACACTCACCCGGTATCGATGTCTCTTGGTCGGACGTACCGTCCTATAGAGAAATTGCTCAGTCATTTCTTCGTGAATCTTCATGCTTTGAATGTAGAAAACGACTGTGACATAAATCCGTGCAACAATAAAGTTCTATGAGTTCACTACCAAATATCACTCCTTCTTCTTGCAAGCAGCCGTCAGGTGTTGCGTGGCCAACAACGAGCTGGCCGCGAGGCGAAGTCTCTAATCAAGATGCTCTCGACAAAGTTGTCGACGAGATGTTCACGAGTGAAAATTTGAAAGAAACCAATGCAGTGGTTGTTGTAAAGGGCGGAAAAGTAGTTGCTGAACGTTATGGTGGTGAAACGTTTTACTTCGACAAGCCAGCCGAGCCCATTACTGCTTCGAGCCAGCTGATCTCGTGGTCAATGGCTAAATCAATGCTGCACATGATTATCGGAACCCTGAAAGAACAGGGTCTGATTGATCCAGAGCAAAATGCACCAGTCCCTGAATGGGCCGATCCGAGTGATCCTCGCCACAAGATAAAAGTCAAAGATCTCTTGGCAATGCGCGACGGCCTTAAGTTTGTCGAAGATTATGACATTGACAATCCGAGCGACGTCATTGCAATGCTGTACGGAGACGCTAAGGCCGACATGGCTGGTTTTGTCGCTTCCAAGCCCCTTGCTCACGAGCCGGGAACGTTCTACAACTACTCGAGTGGAACAACCAACGTCTTGAGTCGAATCGTTGCTGACAATGTTGGCTACGGCGATAAATACAACGACTATTTAACTAAGAAGCTCTTTAGCCCACTTGGCATGAATAGTGCAGTTGCCGCGTATGACGACAAGGGTGTGTGGGTTGCGTCAAGTTTTGTTCACGCAACTGCACTCGACTTTGCAAAATTTGGACTCTTGTATTTACGCGGTGGCGAATGGGATGGCGAGCAACTCATCAACGAAGACTGGGTTTCAACGGCGCAGACTCCCCACAGCCAAGATGAAAATGGCACCTACTACTCATGGCAGTGGTGGGTCACTGGCGACAAGTACGGCACCTACTGGGCCAATGGATATGAAGGTCAGATGATCAGTGTTGTTCCAGCACTCGATGCTTTAGTACTTCGCTTTGGTCACACAACCGACGAGTTCTACCCAGACATCAGAGCGTGGCGAACACGAGTACTCGACGTACTCGCCGCTAGCTAGGCGCCTTCGTACTCAAATCCAAGATCTGGTGCGCTAAAAAGCGCATCGAACTTCCAGCCCTCTTCTTTGGCCATGGCAGCTGCAGTACCGCCACGGTCCACCACAGCGAGCAAAAGAACTACTTCAGCACCAAAGTCTCTAACCACTCTGGCCGCTTCCATAAGACTTGTTCCACGGGTAACGGTGTCTTCAGTAATCACCACGCGGTCGCCCGGCTGTAGCGAACCAGCAATACGACCGCCAGCGCCGTGATCTTTCACTTCTTTTCGAACGCTGAAAGCACGAAGCGCACGACCCTTGGTTCCCGCAACTCCAGCGGTGATAAACGTTGCGCCGTCGGCTCCCATTGTGAGACCACCAATTGCTGAGGCATCAGCTGGAATTTTCTCAAGGATGAGATTAGCGACGTCAACCATTACTTCAGGTGCGCAAATTGTTTGCTTTGAATCAATAAACCATGATGACTTGCGGCCTGACTTCAGAGTGAAGTCTCCCCTTCGAACTGAGTGTTCTAAGAGATGCTGCAGAACTCGTTCGCGTGCATCTGTCATGAGAGTACGACCTTCTGTGATCCAGCTGAAACATTGCCAACAACCGTTGCGACAATACCTTGTGCTCTGGCAATTGTAAGGGCGGCTGAAGCGCTCGAAGGGTCCACGCTCACAACCATCCCGAGGCCGCAGTTAAACACTCGAACCATTTCGTCAGCGCTTACTTGACCACGTCTTTGAATTTCGAAGAAAATTTCTGGAGTCTCGAATGAATCCATCTCAATGTTTGCGTTAAGTCCTTCTGGCAAAATGCGAACTACGTTGCCAAGAATTCCGCCACCCGTTATGTGTGCCGCTGCATGAACCGATGAACCCAGTTCTGCACGCATTGCAGTGATTGTCGGTGCATAAATTACCGAAGGAACAAGCAACTCATCACCGAGCGAACGCGCCGAGCCTTCAAAGGCTGGCTTAGCTAAATCGCTTTGATCCTTCACTAGAACACTGCGAGCAAGTGAGTACCCGTTCGAACGCAGCCCTGGAGAACCGAGTCCAATAAGTACGTCACCACTACGTACTCGCTCCGGTCCCATTTCGCTGCCACGCTCCACAACGCCTACGGCAAATCCCGCAACGTCGAGATCGTCTGGTTTCATCACGCCGCCGTGCTCTGCCGTTTCGCCACCGAGTAACGCGGTGTTGGCCTGACGGCAACCCGCAGCAATACCAGTCACTAGTTCTTCTAAGCGCGCTGGATCAAGTGCACCAACAGCCACGTAGTCAAGAAGAAACAACGGTTCTGCACCAATGCATGCAAGGTCATCTACGAGCATTGCCACAAGGTCAATTCCGACTGAGTCGTAGCGGCCAACTTGTCGTGCCACTTCAAGCTTGGTGCCAACACCATCGGCGGACGCAACGAGGACCGGCTCTTTGAATTTTGTGGTGTCTAGTTTGAAGAGCCCACCAAATCCACCAATGCCACCGAGTACTTCTGGGCGCTTCGTGCTCGCAACAACTTCCTTAATTCGCTCAACTGCTTCATCGCCTGCATCAATTGACACACCCGACTGTGCGTATGTCATTCCACCAGGTGCTTGGTCGAGTAATCGACTCACCAGCGAGCACCCTTACCCAGTGCGACTGGCGTTGGAGCCGAGTAGTTACCAGTCAGACACGCGTCACAGCATTCGCCGTCTAGCTGAATGGCAGCTCGAAGATTTTCAAGTGAAATAAATTCAAGTGAGTCACATCCAATGAATTCACGCATTTCTTCAATGGTGTTGTTCGCAGCCAGAAGATCTTCACGCGTTGGAGTGTCGATGCCGTAGTAGCAAGGCCACGAGAATGGTGGCGACGAAATGCGGAGGTGAATTTCCTTGGCACCGGCGTCACGCAACATCGCAACGAGAGCCTTAGTAGTAGTCCCTCTGACAATGGAATCATCAATAACAACGAGACGTTGACCCTCAATGTTTTCACGAAGTGGATTTAGCTTTCGACGGACGCTGGCTTCTCGCTTGTTTTGATCTGGCGAGATAAATGTGCGACCGATGTAGCGATTCTTTACGAGACCGTAGCCAAATGGAATGCCTGAAGCTTTCGCGAATCCCTCTGCTGCAGGGATGCCCGAGTCGGGAACACCCATAACAATGTCAGCATCTACGTGCGACTGTTTCGCGAGTAGCTCTCCCATGCGACGACGCGCCGTGTGCACTTGGTGACCCATGAGATAAGTATCAGGGCGAGCAAAATAAACGAATTCAAAAATGCACAGCATTTCTTTTTCGCCAGCTGGTTCTAACAACTGCACAAATGAAACGCCTTCTTCAGTAATGGTCACCATCTCGCCGGGTTTAATTTCACGAACGAACGCTGCTCCAATTACGTCAAGCGCTGGTGACTCTGAAGCAACAATCCAACCTTCGGGTGCGTCTTCTGTTCCGAGTCGACCTAAGCAGAGTGGTCTGAAACCGTGTGGGTCTCGTACCGCGTAAATGGTGTCTGATTCAAGGATCACCATTGAGAATGCGCCCTGCGCTTTAGACAGAACAGACCTCAGTGCGTGCGCCATTGCTGCGCCACTTTCGATTTCACGTGCCAGAAGTTCTGCAACGAGGTCAGAGTCTGAAAGCATTGTGGTCACTTGAATACCTGCAACTTCAGCAAGTTCACCCGTATTAGTGAGATTCCCATTGTGACCAAGTGCAAAGCCCGATGCCCCAGCACTGCGATACACCGGTTGCGCAGCAGTCCAGTTCGCAGAACCTGATGTCGAATAACGAGTGTGTCCAATGACGTGTGATCCACTCAATGCGCGAAGTGTGGTGTCACTAAAAACGTGACTGACGAGTCCGTTATCTTTTACGACAGTAATTTGCTTGTTATCAAAAGTCGCCATTCCGGCAGATTCTTGACCGCGGTGCTGGAGTGCGTACATAGCGTCGTAGCAAAGGTGTGCCACGTTTCGTCCGGGGGCGATAATCCCTACAACTCCGCACGCCTCTTTCATTGAGCTTCCACCTTATGAGTATTTATTTGCGAAAGCACTGTGTAATCTTGGCACATGACTCAGGGCATCGGTACGCTTAGATAATGATTGACCTCCATACCCACTCGACGTTTTCTGACGGTTCTGATACTCCAGAACAGTTGGCAGAAAACGCCAGCAAAATCGGTATTTCGGCAATCTCACTCACCGACCACGACACCACCGCTAGCCATGAGCGCATGGCCGCCTCATGTGCCCAGTTCGGCATTGAACTCATACCTGGCACCGAGGTTTCATTACGCGATGGCGAGTTCCCAAAACAGCGCTCTGGTGGCCCCTCATCACCTCGAAACATCCATGTTCTCGCCTACTTCTTGCCACTCGACGAGGATCACCCCGTTCAGCAAAAATTGGCCGAAATGCGTCGCGACCGAAATGAACGCAACGAAGCACTGTTGAATCTTTTACGTGAAAATGGATTCGAGAAAATCGACCTTGACTATCTGACCAATCTTGTTGGCAATGCGGACAACATTGGTCGCCCTCACTTCGCGCAGGCAATGTTTGAGCTCCACCCAGAGATAGTTGGCGCCAAGGACCCTGAAAATTGGAACAAGGTTTTTATTGACTGGTTGGGTGAAGGTGGCAAGGCACACGTGGGTCGAAAGAGCATGTCTGTTGAGACATTCCTCGATGCTGCGAAGGGTTCTGGGACCGTGTTCTCGGTAGCGCACCCACTCGTCAACTATGTGAGCTCACTATCTCCAACTGAAATTGAAGACACGATGCCTAAGGTTCTTAACTCACTTCGCGATCGCGGATTCGCTGGAGCTGAGGCCTACTACGGCGGAGTGAACGAGAAGATTCGTGGACAAATGGTGAAGCTAACTCGAAACGCAGGAATGATTCCCACTGGTGGATCTGATTATCACGGCTCTTATAAAGAAGATGTGAAATTAGGTCTCGGTAGAACTGGTGATCTTCGAGTCCCTAATGAAGTACTCGACGAGTTAAAGGCAGCTCGTTAGTCAACTGATGCAAGCGCACTGGTGAGTGCGTTGCTTCGACGGCTTTCAATCTCTCGGACACTCACGTTGATTGATGAGCCAATGCGAAGTGAGTCGCCACCAACAGTTCCGAGAACTGCAATGTCAACGCCCGCATCTTTTGCACGTTGAGCGAACTGGGATACATCACTCGTCGCCATTACAAAACGACCTGGGAACTCACTAAAGAGTTCGCCATGCGAAGTGAGTTCATCTGCGTTTAGCCCTAAGCCAGTCGTTGCGACAATTTCAGCCAGTGCCGCACTAAGGCCGCCACTACCCACGTCGTGCACCGCAGTGACATCACTTTGTTCACCCTTGCAAATCCAGGCAATTTCACCAGCCACGAACTTGATAGTTGCATTAAAAGCGTTGACGTCAAGAGATGGAACAACTCCTCCACGTCGGCCACGTCGTGTGGCCCAACGTGTTCCACCAAGTGGGAATGCAGGACCGTCGTGTGCTTCACGTTTTCCAACGAGGACCACGCTGTCACCAGACTTCCAGTTCCATCCAGGTGGAGGGGCCACAAGTGAGTCAACAACGCCGAGAAGTCCAACGACTGGTGTTGGATCAATGTCGTTGCCGCCGCTCTCGTTGTAGAGAGAAACATTGCCACCAACGACCGGGATGCCCATTGCGTTACAAGCTTCAGCCATGCCATCAACGGACTCAGAAAGTTGCCACATCACTTCTGGGTGCTCAGGGTTACCAAAGTTAAGACAGTTCACGAGAGCTTTTGCCGTTGCTCCAACGCAGGCGAGGTTTGAAACACTTTCAGCAACGGTGAGCAGTGTTCCTTTGCGAGGGTCGAGTGCACACCAGCGAGGATTCGAATCAGTCGAAAGTGCAATGCCTCGGTTCGATGCAGGTAGCCCTGGTCCAGCAAGGCGAAGCAGTGCCGCGTCACGTCCTGGTCCAACAACGGTGTTCAAGAAGAGTTGTGAGTCGTACTGGCGATACACCCAGGCTGGGTCAATTAAAAGATCGAGCAAGTCTTCGTTTGGCGATCCAACTGGTTCATCAAGCGTCGGGTCGTCATTTTGAATCGCGTCCAGGTTTGCAGGTCGGCTCATTGGTCGGTTGTAGAGAGGAGCTTGATCTGCGAGTGACTTCGCTGGAACTTCACCAAGAATTTCGCCGTCAAAGCCGTCACGGACGCGAAGCATTCCGACAAGGTTTCCGTCCTTATCTTTCGACGGTTCAACAACATGTGCAACAACGTTCGCTCTGACTTCCCACTTCTTGCAGAGTGCTTCAACTGCGGGCCAGTCTTCAGGGGTCACAATTGCGAGCATGCGCTCTTGACTTTCAGAAGTCATGATTTCCCATGACACCATTCCCGCTTCTCGCTGAGGAACAGCATTGATGTTTACGTCAAGCCCGACGCCACCCTTGGCGGCCGTTTCACTCGTTGCGCAAACGAGTCCCGCTCCACCCAAGTCTTGAATACCGACAACGAGTTTTTGATCGAGTAACTCTAGACAAGCTTCGATGAGTCGCTTCTCTTCGTAGGGGTCGCCGACTTGAACACTTGGACGCTTGGCGTCATCAAGCGATGCAGCGCCGTCGTCGCCTTGAAACCCAGCGGATGCAAGTACTGATACGCCGCCAATGCCGTCACGACCAGTTGATGATCCGAGCAGTACTGCGTAATTACCAACGCCAGACGCGATACCAAGTACGAGTCGGGCCTTTGGCAGTGCGCCCACACAGAGAACATTGACGAGTGGGTTCGATGCGTAGCAATCATCGAAAGTGAGCTCTCCGCCAATGTTTGGAACGCCTACTGAGTTGCCATACCCCGAGACTCCAGAAACAACACCTTCTACTAACCAGCGCTGTCGCGCGTCGGTGAGTTCACCAAAAAAGAGTGGGTCCATGACTGCGAGTGGACGAGCGCCCATTGAGAACACGTCACGCAAAATGCCACCAACGCCAGTTGCTGCACCCTGATATGGCTCAATCGCCGATGGGTGATTGTGGCTCTCGATTCGAATCGCCACTCCAATGCCGTCACCAGCATCAATGACACCAGCGCCTTCGCCAGGGCCAACAAGAACATGGTCGCCTTTTGAAGGGAGTCGCTTTAAATGAATGCGTGATGACTTATACGAACAGTGCTCGCTCCACATAACGCCATACAGAGCTAATTCAAGGTGATTTGGTTCACGCCCGAGGACAGACTTGATGTCTTCAAACTCGGAGTCGGTTAGCCCCAGTGCTCGGTGCAAAGACTCAGGTGCGCTACTCACGACTCCAAACTACTCGTCATTAGATGCGTCATGACAATTATTTTCGATAACAACTTGATAAATACAGACGAAATTAATTCTTTAGAAATAAGTCTTTATGTCATTCAATTGGATAACAAAAAACTTCCGCAACATGATTCAATTCAATTTGAAGTGATTTATTGCGCTTATTTCATCGTTTTATGTCTCTAACATCCTCTGTCTCGACAGTTGTGTTGTTGAAAAAGCAAGTGTCTTATTACAAAAGGATCCCCCCATGCCTACCCAGAAGAAAACAACTTCGAAGCGAATAATGACCGATGAACACAAAGAGAAGCTGGCGGTTGGAAGGAATGAATCACGAGCGATTAATAGGTACTTGGAAGCAATAGTCGCTGGCAAGGGAAAGCGTGGACGAAAGCGCACCCCTGAATCAATAAGCATGCAGATTGTCAGACTCGACAAAGAAATCCTCAGCGCTAGCGCCGTGCAGCGACTAGAGCTCACGCAGAAGCGTTTTGACCTCGTTGCCGAAAGAGAACGACTTAATGCTCGAGTTGACCTCGCATCAGTCGAAAAGGACTTCATCAAGATTGCTAAGTCCTATGCCAAGCGCAACGGCATCAGCTATGCAGCGTTTCGCGAAATGGGAGTAAGTGCAGATGTTCTTAAAGCCGCTGGCATCAGCCGCGCCAAGAACTAGCGAACGCTAAGCGTTTTACCTATAAAACTTGATAGCAGTACTTGGCCATCAGCGCTTCCAAGCAGCAGAGACATTGCACGCTCAGGGTGAGGCATAAGACCAACAACATTTCCGTTGAGGTTTGAAACTCCTGCAATGTCGTCGCGAGATCCATTCGGGTTCTCTTTGTAACGAAGAACGATCTGATCATTTGCAACTAATTCGTCGTACGTCTTGTCATCACAGGTGTACGAACCAGAGAAGTGATTAATGGGAATACTGAGCTCTTGACCCTTTGTTGCGTTGAGTGTCAACATAGACTTTGTTGATTCAACAATCAGCGTTGTCGGATGACACAAAAATGTGAGGCCACGGTTCTTTTGCAGCGCTCCTGGCAGAAGTCCAGCTTCAGTCAGCACCTGAAAACCGTTACAGATTCCAAGCACGGCACCACCCGCGTTAGCAAAGGATGCAACCGCATTCATCACTGGAGAGAATCGTGCAAGAGCTCCTGGGCGTAGATAGTCACCGTGTGCGAAACCACCGGGAAGAATAATGCCATCAAAGCCATCAACATTGTCTTGACCATGCCAAACGAATTCTGCAGTTGCGCCAAGCTGCGTTACAGCAGATGCTGCGTCGTATTCACAGTTAGATCCTGGGAAAACTACAACGCCAATGCGCGACATGCTTAACCTTCTGCGCTTAGTCGCGCGCGTGAATCTTCAATGACTGGATTTGAGAGAAGTCGTTGCGCAAGTGCAGTTGCTTTTTCTAAAGCGTCAGCTTCATTATCTGCTTCAACATTGAGACGAAATGATTTACCAGCGCGAACATCGCTTACCCCGGTAAAGCCCAGCGCTGGGAGTGCGCGTTCAATGGTCGCGCCTTCAGGATCGGAGATTCCTTGGCGGAGTGTGACGTCGACGATGATTGCGTATTTCATTGCTACGCACCGTACCAGTCGGAGAGCGATCTTCCAGTCACTTTCTCATACGCCGCAACATATCTCTTAGAAGTCACGTCCAAAATGTCGCTCGGGATCGTGGGTGGAGGTGGAGTTTTATCCCATGGCTGTTCACTAAGCCAGTCTCTAAACGGCTGTTTGTCGAACGATGGTGGCGTTTCTCCAGAGCGAACTTCAGCGCTGGGCCAAATTCGAGAAGAGTCGGGCGTGAGCACTTCATCACAAACAACAAGCTCACCGTCAACGAATCCAAGTTCGAATTTTGTGTCAGCCAGAGTTAGGCCCGAAGCAGCGAGCTTGGCACTGGCCTTTGCAAAGAGGTCTAGACAGATTGTCTGAGCCTTCGTGAGCAACTCTTCACCAACAATGGATGCAGCGGTCGCTAGGTCGATGTTGATGTCATGTCCTGATTCGGCCTTGGTCGAAGGTGTAAACATCGGCACTGGGAATGCGTCAGTTAGGGCCATGGCCTTGGGTGCAGCCATGTTGTGAACCGTTCCTGATTTCACGTATTCGTCGTAGGCCTGTCCAGCCAACCTGCCACGAACAATGCATTCGAGTGGGAGCATCTCGGCCTTACGGACAAGCATTGTGCGCCCATGCCACTCCTTTTTGGAGCTGAATCCAGGCACGACTGAATCAATAACTTCTGGGTCACACGAAATCAACGCCATTGGAATTGAACCAGAAAACTCACGCAACCAGTAATTCGTTAAACCAGTAAGAACTCGACCTTTATTTTCGATTGTCTCATTCATCACAACGTCAAATGCACTCAGCCGGTCAGATGCAACCATGAGTAGATGCTTTGCGTCAACTTCGAACAGATCACGGACCTTGCCCGAATAAATATGTTGAAGAACTACTTCGCTCACTTGGCCCACGTAAGTGCGTCAATGAACCGTGCACGATGCGCTAATAAACGTTGTGCATCGAATGCATTAGCTAGTACTTCCTTAGTCAACTTCACTGCAGGATCTGCTTCAATGACGTCACGGAAATTTGTTCTCGTCTCAGCGGCTTTTCCCGCTGCAGCTTGAACAATGCGGTACGCATCATCACGAGACATACCCGAGTCAACGAGCGCAAGTAGCACTGACTGTGAGAACACGAGTCCGAGTGAATTGACGTTTAGGTTTTCTAGCGCGCGTTCTGGATTGAGTACCAGGCCACTTGCGAGTCCTGTTGCTTTACGCAGCATGTACACAGTGAGCTGCAATGCGTCTGGCATGATGATGCGTTCAACACTTGAATGTGAAATGTCTCTTTCGTGCCACAAAGCCACGTCTTCGAGTCCTGCCTGCAGGTAGCCACGAAGTACTCGAGCAAGTCCACAAAGCCGCTCTGACAGAACAGGATTGCGCTTGTGAGGCATTGCCGAGGAACCCTTTTGTCCCTTCGCGAATGGTTCAGACGCTTCACCGACTTCAGTACGCGCGAGGTGGCGAACTTCCAGGGCGAACTGCTCCATTGAGGTTCCAAGTGCAGCGCACGCGTAGAGAACTTCTGCGTGGCGGTCTCTTGCAATTACCTGTGTCGCTGGCACTGGTGTTAGCCCAAGTTTTTCGCAGACATACGCTTCAACTTTTGGATCAATGTTTGAATACGTTCCAACGGCTCCAGAGAGTTTTCCAACGGCGATTGCAGTGCGCGCATTCTTGGCGCGCTCAATGTCGCGTTGTACTTGCAATGCGAAAAGAGCAAACTTCGCACCATAGGTTGTTGGCTCAGCATGCATGCCATGTGTGCGGCCAGTGATTGGCATGTCCACTGATTCCTTGGCACGTGCAGTTAGCGCATCGCGTAGCGCCGTTGCTTCAGTAATGACAATGTCCATGGCACGAGTGATTGTGTGACAGAGCGCAGTGTCAACAACATCAGAAGACGTAAGTCCATAGTGAATCCACGCGCCCTCAGGCATTCCAATTTTTGACTGCACAAGGTCGACAAAGGCTGCAGTGTCGTGATTGGTAATTAGTTCACGCTCTTCAACTTCAGCCACAAATGCAGCATCAATTACCGGGCGACGTGCGCGCAACGTAGCGACTTCGTCTTTGGGAAGCACGCCCTCTGCAGCGAGCCCCTCAGCTGCGAGGAGCTCAACTTCGAGCATTGTGTCAAAGCGGTTCTCGTCACTAAATAGTGCCGCAACATCCTTTGGTGAATACCTCGGAATCATTTGTCTCCTTTAGACCACGGCAAGGGCAATGTCATTTCGCATGACTTTCCCCTTAAAGGTTATGAGCGATGCGGCCTCGTATGCACGACTTCGTGCTTCTTTCATTGAAAGCCCTACACCGGTTACTGCAAACACTCTTCCGCCAGCGGTAATAAACGCCCCAGACTCGTTCCTGGTGGTTCCCGCATGAAATACGGTGACCCCTTCAATAGGAACTGCGAGTTGGCCATTATCCCCTAGCCCACTTATAACGTCACCTTTTCTAGGGTTCTGTGGATAGCCCTCGGCGGCGAGAACCACCGTGACTGCGTTGCCAACAGACGATTCTTCAACTCCAGCGAGCTCTCCATCACCGGTTTTTTTTAGAAGATCAAAAATGCGGTCTCCGTACAGTGGTACGAGAACTTCAGTTTCAGGGTCACCAAATCGAACGTTGTACTCGAGCAACTTCGGGCCTTTTGAGGTGAGCATTACTCCGGCGTACAGCACACCTCGAAAATCAATACCGCGTTTCTTAAGCTCTACAACGGTTGGGGCAATGATTGTGCTCATTACAACGCTTACGAGATCATCACTCATTGCAACCATTGGCGCATAGGCACCCATGCCACCCGTGTTTGCTCCTTGATTGTTGTCGCCAACACGTTTAAAGTCTTGGGCTGGAACGAGTGGCACAACGTTCGTGCCGTCGCAGAGAACAATCAGCGAGCATTCTTCTCCGTCGAGTCCTTCTTCGATGATTACTGTTGTGCCGGCATCTCCAAATGCTTCTCCACTTAGTTTTTCTTCAATGTCACGACATGCCTCTTCGAAGTCATTCGTAACGAGCACACCTTTTCCAGCTGCGAGTCCATCAGTTTTGATGACGAACGGGGCCGACATTGTTTCAAGGAATGCAATTGCGTCGGATGCATTACTAAACGTTCCGTACTGAGCAGTTGGGACTGAAGCCGCTTTTAGAAAATCTTTCATGAAGGCTTTTGATCCCTCCAGCAGTGCACCATCTTCACCAGGACCCATGACAGTCTTGCCTTGAGCACGAAGTTTTGATGCGAGTCCATCAACTAGAGGTTGTTCTGGTCCTATGACAAAGAGATCTGCTTCGAGTTCGGTTGCGGGAGTGGCAACGCAAGTAATTCCGTGAGCTGCAATACCAGCGTTCCCGGGAGTAACAATTACTTCAGCAGTTTTAGAAAGTCCCCACGCGAGTGCGTGTTCGCGAGCGCCGGAGCCAACGACTACGCAGCGACTCACGACGGCTTAACGAACTGCTCTCGGCCGGGGCCAACTCCAACAACTGAGATGGTCACACCAGTGGTCTCTTCTAGAAACTTCACGTACTTCTGTGCATTTACAGGAAGATCTGAGTACTTAGTTGAAGCCGTGATGTCGGTCTTCCACCCAGGAAGCGTTTCGTAGATGGGAGTTACGTTGTGAAGAATTGACTGGTGGTAGGGAGGGAAGTCGTAGCGAACACCGTCGGCCTCGTAAGCAACACAAACTTTGATTTCATCCAACGTGTCAAGAACGTCCATCTTGGTTAGAGCGATTTCTGTAAGAGAGTTAAGACGTGCCGCTTGGCGAGCCATAACTGCGTCGAACCAACCAACGCGGCGTCTGCGGCCAGTGTTGGTTCCGTATTCGTGACCGCGGTCTACAAGAAGTTCTGCCATGTCGCCATCAAGTTCTGTAGGAAATGGTCCAGCTCCAACGCGTGTGATGTACGCCTTGGCAATTCCAACAATGCCCGTTAGATCGCGAGGACCAAGTCCAGATCCCGTGCACGCACCACCCGCAACTGGGTTTGATGACGTAACGAATGGGTAGGTTCCATGATCGAGGTCAAGGAACGTTGCCTGCGCGCCTTCGAGGAGGATGCGCTTACCTTCAGCTAGTGCAGTGTGAATGATGTTCACGGTGTCACCAATCATTGGTGCAACACGTGGAGCTAGTTCGTCAAGGTATTTGTCCGCAATGTCTTTTGCACTCAGTGCCGGGCGGTTGTAGATCTTGTTGAGTAGAAGGTTTTTTTCGTGAAGAACGACTTCAAGTTTTTCGCGGAAGATCTTAGGGTCGAGCAAGTCCTGCACACGAAGTCCAACGCGCGATGACTTGTCGGCGTACGCAGGTCCAATGCCGCGCTTGGTTGTACCGAGTGCGTTCTTTCCTAGGAAGCGTTCGGTGAGGCGGTCAATCTCTTGGTGATAGGGCATGATGAGGTGCGCGTTACCTGAAACAACAAGTCGCGATACGTCAACACCTTTTGAAGAAAGTGTGTCGAGCTCAGCAAGAAGGACTGAGGGGTCGACTACAACACCGTTGCCAATTACTGGTGTGATGTGTGGGTACAAAACGCCTGAGGGAACGAGTTGCAGTGCGAAGGCTTCGCCTTCAACAACGATTCGGTGACCGGCATTGTGTCCGCCTTGATAGCGAACAACCATGTCCATTTCGCGTGCGAGAAGGTCAGTGAGCTTCCCTTTTCCTTCATCACCCCACTGGGTTCCAACTACAACGGTTGCTGGCACAAGACTCCTTGTAAAAGTCCAGTCTACCTGACCGCTTTTATCCCAGAATTACGAATTCTCTCGATTTCGCTTCTGTGCGTCAATGAATAACGCAATGGTGTTCTGGATGGGGACTAGTTCGCGGCGGTACTGGCGGTGCGTCGCTTCGACCTGAGCCTGGGCGTCACTCGCAATGCCACGAAGGGTTTCCTTCATTGCTTCGAGCTCGGCTTCAAGGACCATAATTCGCTTGACACCTTCGAGGTTGATCCCCTCATTTGTTAGTTCTTGAATACGACGAAGCGCCGCTAGGTCAACGTCAGAGAATCGACGTGATCCACCACTAGTGCGCTGAGGATTAAGAAGGCCAGTTCTTTCGTAGTTGCGAAGTGTCTGAGGGTGAACACCACCAATCTCAGCGAAAACAGAGATCACGTAGACCGCGTGTGATGGCTCACGCTCAGACATTCGTCACCTCTTCATTAAATGATTTTGAAAGCTTTTCAACTAATGTTCGTTGCTCTTTATTTAACTTCTTCGGAATAACAACGTCAACTGTTACGAGGAGGTCACCAACGGGATGCTTCCCACCAGCAGGAACGCCTCGGCCACGAACACGCAGTGTTGAGCCACCTTGGGTACCTGCAGCTATTTTCAATGTCACTGGCTCATCAAGAGTTGGAACTTCTACGGTGTCGCCGAGCATCGCTTGCATTGGAGAAATTTTCACAGTCGTTGTGACGTGTCGGCTCTTTCGGCCAAATACGTCGTCGGTGCCAGCGTGGATGTCAACAAAGAGGTCACCAGCCGGCCCGCCTCCTGCACCAGGATTACCCTTACCCTTTAAGCGGATTCGTTGACCATCAATTACACCAGCGGGGATGCGTACATTTACGCGGCGAGATGATGGTTCACGACCAGTCCCGTGACACTTCGCACATGGAGTAACAATTCGTCCACCCTTGCCGTGACACGTCGGGCAAACGCTCGACATTCCAAATCCACCTTGATCATTGTTAAGAACACCGCGACCTTGACATGTTTCACACGTTACGAAGCCGCTACCTGGCGCACCACCTCTTCCACCACAGGTGTGACAAGCATCGTTACTTGGAAGCGGGACAGTGGTTGTTACGCCAAAGACAGCGTCGCGAAAACTTATGTGGAGTGCAGTTTCAATGTCGGCGCCTCGTTGTGCACGAGACCTGCGACCTTGGTTTCCAAAAAGCCCTCCGAAGATGTCGCCTAAGTCGCCAACATTGCCTTGATTGAAATTGAAGTTCTGTGGGCCCCCACGTTGCTGTCCACCAAAACCAGCTGCCGATGGTCCCATCTTTCGAACGTCGTCATACTCTTTGCGCTTCGCGGCGTCACCTAATACGTCGTAGGCAACTGAAATTTCTTTGAACTTATCTTCAGACCCCTTATTGGTGTCTGGGTGATGTTCTTTCGCGAGCTTTCGATACGCACGCGTAATTTCTTTGTCAGTTGCGCTTGGCGTAAGTCCAAGGACCTTGTAGTAGTCCTTATCGAACCACTCCCTCTCGGCCATTTAACCCTTCACTCTCACCATTGCTGGACGAAGAACAGTTCCCTTCCAGCGGTATCCGGCTCGAAGGACT
>Ga0214237_1000141_pt1 | contig 23890 bp, 19 predicted proteins | sample TroBogypolimnion_42_FD_153075 | JGI IMG/M metagenome (GOLD analysis project Ga0214237, IMG submission 153075) | Freshwater microbial communities from Trout Bog Lake, WI - 29JUL2008 hypolimnion | ecosystem: Environmental > Aquatic > Freshwater > Lake > Hypolimnion/Profundal zone | place: Trout... | reverse complement strand
ACTCGTTACCCCACTGCTAAACGCCCAATAGTTAGAAACGCACTCGTACACCCATTGATGCAATATAGGTGGGTACTAACTGATAGCCGTTCACGTTTTGATAAATCGGTAGCTGCACGTTGGCATACACCTGTGTTTTATCCGTAACGTTATACAAAGCGCCAGGTGTTAGATATGCCAATGTGCCGCCAGTTGATAGAGTATCCGCGGCAGTTCCGCTATCGACTTTCTTATTTAAGAAATTGATTTGAACCGTGGGCACCCATTTCTCAAAGCCTTGGTAATTAGTTCCAATGTTTACATTTAATGCATTGCCTGGCCGATAAGATCCGGAACTTGGGTTACCAAGCGTAGCGAAGCTACTAGGCACATTGGTCGGCTTAACCGCTGCTTGATACTGTAGGTTGGCAAAGTAACCCCAGTTTTCAGTCCGGGGGATAAAACCAAATTTATAAATGCCTCCGATTAAATCGGTTGAACCTGTACCTAGCTGCAGTCCTGGATCAACCGCTTGCGTCTGACCTGCATTATTTGTTGTGACTTGGGAATTGCTTCCTGTCGGCAGCTTCACACCAAACTGAAAACCCCAATCCTTTTCTTCAGAAAATCCAAAGTAGCGCCCAATGATTTTCATATCCCCAAAACCTGAAGCTTGAGAGAGGTAACCATTCCCGGATGGATTACTTGCATTTGCCGCACCATCAGGTGAACCATCACCAGAGCCAAAAGTACTATGGGTTCTCATGATGTATGGCAAGGATGTGGTGACTCCCCAAGCCTCTCCATCGTTGTAATCCAGAGAGGCCGTTAGATAGTTATTCTGAGTAAAGTTCTCAACCTCAGCACTAGGATTGGCAGCGTTCACAGCTTGCTGAGAAATGCTTTTGGTACCAGACCAAAGCTTGTTTTGATTGAGTACGTCATAGCGCACATCTAGAGTCCAACCACCAGACATGCCCATTCCCTGAGTACCAATATCGGTATTCAGACTACAACCACAACTAGCGCAAGCTAACACTTCTACTGCTGGCACAAGAAATGCCATTGCCAATATTAATTTTTTTAATTTCATTTACTGCTCCAACAAGAATTACCCAATGCATAGCAAGCGCTATGCCCTAATGACTAAATTAGGCTTGTGTTGGAGGAGCTGTAGAGGGAGGGCTTACCCAATTCGCGAGTGGCTTGGGTGATTGATAGAAAAGCGCTGGAAATACAGCGTAAGTTTGAGGCGCATCAACGGAGATGTGACTCTCAAATGATGGGGTAATACTGGCATGAGCAAGACAGTAGGGACAAGCTTGCATTTTGATATCCGCTTTACCAGAATCATCCGACTGCATCTGCACCATCTTGCTGCCGGAGCTGGAGCACACTTCCATTGCAAATGCGTTGCCATCTTTGGCTACCGCCTGAGAAATCGCAGGGGCAAGCGCACTCATCAGAATCGATGCAGCAGCGATCCAGTGAACAAGTTTGCGATTGCGGAATGTCATGATGACAAGATTTTATCCGAAAATGCATCAGGGGCCCGTAGGCCCCTGATTGCTGATTACTTACCCCTCAATCAAGCAATTAAGGCGTTCCACGCGCATTAGCGGCATCAATAAAGCGCTTGCGGGCTGGTGCCAAAATGAACTTGGCAGTAAAGGCTGCGGTGATAGTCACTACTGCCCCCGCTATAAAGACCGTGTTCCAGTTGCCACCAGCAGAAAGTACTGAAGCAAACGGCACGATTAAAGATGCTGTTCCCTTAGCGGTGTAAAGGGTCCCGGCATTACCAGCCGCATTCTTAACACCGAAGGTATCTGCGCAAATTGCTGGGAAGATGGAGAAAATCTCGCCCCAGAACAAAAAGATCAGAGCTGCAAAGGTCATGAATAGGACTGGGTCATGGCCATAGTTCATCAAACCGAGCATGGCTAAGCCCTCGCCAGTGAACACGATAAACATCGTGTTCTCACGGCCAATCTTGTCAGAGATAAATCCGCACAGAGGACGTGTGAAACCATTGCAGAGATTGTCGATCGACAAGGTCATGGTGAGCAAAGGCAAGGTTGTACCAAAGAGCATCATTGGTAAAGTAGCCAAGCCATAGTCTTTTGCAATTGGGCCGATTTGGGCTGTTGCCATCAATCCACCAGCTGCAACCACCACAAAAATTACATAGATCAACCAGAACAATGGCTTTTTAATCATCTGACCTGCGGTGTAATCCACTTTAGTAGTAACAACACGTGGCGCAGCCTGAATGCCTTTTGGTGGAGTAGGCTTAGTCATCAATAAAGCTAAGATGAAAATCAATACACCTTGAGCGATACCAAAGAAGAAGAAGGCTTGCTCGTATCCCTGAGCAATGATCATATTGCCAATGGGAATAACGGTGATTGCAGCACCAGCACCGAAACCAGCGGCAGTAAGACCAGCAGCTAAACCGCGCTTATCTGGAAACCATTTGAGCGCATTACCAACGCAGGTGCCATAAACGCAACCAGCGCCAATACCTGCAACCACTGCAGCGGCATAGAGCATCTCTAAAGAAGTTGCCATACTATCCATGACCCAACCAGCGCCAGCAAAAACTGCGCCAATCATGATCACAATTTTGGGGCCAAACTTGTCTACCATCCATCCTTCAACTGGCACTAGCCATGTTTCAACCACAATGAAAATGGAGAATGAAAGTTGAATTGCAGAAAGCGCCCAATCCGTTTTCACATGAATGGGGTTAACGAATAAAGTCCAGGCGTATTGCAAATTAGCGACAAGGCCCATGCAGATGATGCCGAAAAAAAGCTGTGCCCAGCGGTTATGCCAAGGTTTAGTCACTTACTGTCTCCTCCAAAAATGTTTTTACTATTTTGTAATTTTTATAATGGCTTCACGTATTAAAGTTTCCACCAAAAAGATTCGATTGATTCTCAATCAAGCCAACCTAGATAGTATTGACAGTAATCAAGAATTACCAAATTCAAGATTAGTGATTACCCTTGATCGCTCAACCGAGAAAGTGGCAACAAAAAAGCCACCCGAAGGTGGCTTTTAATTAATCTAGTTTGACTAGGAATTACATGCCGCGATAAGCGCCATCAAAATCATAGTGACGAGCTTGCTTTTCAGCGGCTGTCTTTTCTGTGAAAAGTTGATTAATCATGTTGATTAGTTGGGTCATTTGGAATCTCCTAAGGGTTAATACCTAGATTATAACCCTAATAAAATTCCCTTGCCAATCCATGGGAAATTCCCAAAAGAGAGTGCACACAAACATTTAAGTGCTTGATTTAATTAATATTTATCTTATTTTAGGTGGTGCCGCTTGCCGGAATCGAACTGGCGACCTTTTCATTACGAATGAACTGCTCTACCAACTGAGCTAAAGCGGCGATTTGAACTAATGATTTTAACGGAAGCGGTCTAAAAGCTTTTTACTGCCTTTATCCAAGGTGGTTGAGTCCTTGATGAGGAATTGCAAGCCATTGGCATCGGAGATCAAGAGAATATTGCCAGCAATCCGGCGAATATCTTCCTCGCCTTTCAGTCGGATGCGTGTTGGACCACGGTCAGTTTCAATGTCCCAGATGCTGGGAGTAGCAAAAGTAGAGACCTTCACAATTTTCTCAATCACCGGCATAAATTCGCGGGTCGCCAATTCCGCTTCAATCAGTGCAAGTTCGTTTTGAGGAATGGATGCAGTATCAGTAAACCAGCACAACTCCTTACCAGAGGAATCCATCAGGCTGATTCCTGCCGCAATGGCGGTAATCGGAAAAGCGCGCACGGGGTAAATCCCCACATGGCGTTTACCTGACTGATCTATGAACACTAATCTGCCGAGATCATCACGCTCTAATTGATACGTCTGTGTATGCATCATCACACCCCTGCCCCGAGATTTTTTGCAATCACTTGCAAAGACTCTTCTTGGCGGACATCGTTGTTTTCCTCAACAGTGTCACCTATGGCGCCACCCTCCACTAACTCCGCAGCCTGACGAATTTGAGCTTGATAGAGTTGGTAATAGCTACCTTGTGCATCCATCAAAGACTCATGAGTACCGATCTCCACAATCTCGCCTTTATCCAACACTACTAAGCGATCTGCCTTGCGCAAGGTAGAGAGACGATGGGCAATCGCAATCGTTGTGCGGCCTTTGACTAAGTTATCGAGCGCCTTCTGAATTTCTTTTTCAGTAGTGGTATCAACCGAAGAGGTGGCCTCATCCAAAATCAGAATGGCTGGATTAATGAGCAGTGCTCGCGCAATCGAGATTCGTTGACGCTCGCCACCCGATAAAGACTGGCCACGTTCACCTACCAGGGAGTCATAGCCCAGAGGTAAACGGAGAATAAATTCATGGGCATGGGCTGCTCTAGCAGCTTCAATGATTTCTTCACGAGTCGCATCAGGTTTGCCGTAGGCAATATTTTCGGCAATCGTGCCGAAGAACAAGAAAGGCTCTTGCAATACCAGGCCGATGCACTTGCGATAGTCTGCAATCCCGATGCTACGAATATCGCGGCCGTCCAGCGCAATCGATCCAGCACTCACGTCATAGAAACGGCAAATCAAATTGACGAGGGTGCTTTTGCCTGAGCCACTATGCCCGACCAGACCCACCATTTCACCGGGAGCAATTTCTAGGTTGATCCCCTTGGTCACTGCGCGATTACCGTAACGGAAACCGACTTCTTTCAGACTGATGCGACCTTCAACCTTTGCAAGCGGTGCTGGGTTGATCGGCTCTGGCACACTTGAGACGTGATCCAAGATATCGAAGATACGCTTAGCTCCAGCTGCCGCTTTCTGGGTATGCGAAACAATTCGACTCATTGAATCTAGACGGATATAAAAGCGGCCGATATAGGCCAAGAAAGCGATTAAGACGCCCACACTGATATGGCGGTGGGCAACTTGCCAGATACCAAAACCCCAGACTACCAACAGGCCTGTTTCAGTGAGCAAAGTGACGGTTGGCGAAAATAATCCCCAAATCCGATTGACACGATCATTGATTTGAAGATTGTGTTTATTCGAGTCAACAAAGCGTTTGAGTTCACGATCCTCTTGCGCAAATGCTTTGACTACACGAATACCCGGGATGGTGTCCGCCAAAATATTCGTCACCTCAGACCAAATCCGGTCGATCTTCTCAAAACCAAAGCGCAATCTATCGCGCACCACATGAATCATCCAAACGATGAAAGGCAAGGGCGCTAAAGTAACCAAAGCCAGCAATGGATCAATCGAAACCAAGATGGCAGCAGTCATCGTGATCATCAAGACATCGGTTGCAAAATCGAGCGCATACAGCGACAAGAAAACGCAGATACGATCAGTCTCAGCGCCAATCCGTGCAATTAAGTCGCCAGTCCGTTTGCCACCAAAATACTCTAAGGACAATTTGAGTAAATGCTCGAAAGTGGTATTGCGGAGATCGGCACCAATCCGTTCGCTGACCAAGGCCAGCAAATAGGTTTTCCACCAACCTAAGCCCCAAGCCAAGAGGGCCGCACCAAAGAGCGCCAGCAAATATAGGCTAGCCAAATGAAAATCAATGGGTTGACCTTTTTCATAAGGGATCAAAATATGATCCATCAAAGGCATCGTGAGATACGGTGGCACTAGAGTGGCACCCGTCGACAATAGCGTTAGCACAAATCCTAAGAGGAGTTTGTTTTTATAGGGTTTAGCAAAGCGCCATAATTTAAATAAGGTCCAAGTAGACGGTGGTGCGTCATCTTCAGGATCACAAGTTGGGCATGAATCGGAGTTGGCTGGTTTTGGACTTAAACAAACGGGGCATATTTGTTTGTCGTACTCATTGACAATATGTTCTTCATGCACATGATGCGCTGCATTCATCTTTTTGAAACTGGCTTGCAAACGCAGAACATGCGGATTGACGGCTAAAGTGAAATACCAAATCTTTTCAAGGTGTTGGGGAGTTTCTAATTTGAGATGCCCTACCCCAGCATGGTCGCCATGGACCAAAGTGCACTCAGCAGTAATGGGCCATTGGAGAGCTTCCTTGCCATTAGTCCAAACTAGACTTTTTTCCAGCAATAGCAAAAGACTCTTTTCAAAGCGCAGATGTTGGTCTAGATCGAGCTCAGCCCAGGCTAGTAATTGGCCAAAATCTGCAATCGAAAATGGGAGTTCGCCCAGCACCCTCTCCCAATCATTGGGAAGTTTCAGGGTTTGAGGGGAATTTTCAGGTTTCATTAACTATAAAAGTATAGTGGAGCGTGGGTCTTTTCTATTTATGGCAATTGTCAACTTTAGAGAGCCTAAAGCCGTTAAATTAGGCAACTAAGCCGTTTTGTGTATTTTTGCTGATTTTGTGGATTTAATTAAAACTAGAAACAGGAAGACAGTCGGACTAGGCTAAGCCTCTCAAGCCCAGCTCCATACCCCACGATGCCCCAATTACTTGATAAATCCATTGAGATTCTGAGCGTTAAGCATCTCAAAGGTCCCAATATGTGGACCTACCACCCCGTTATTGAGGTTTGGATCGATATTGGAGATTTAGAGGACTATCCCTCAAATCTCATTCCCGGCTTTTATGATCGCCTCGTTAAAGCTCTGCCTAGTCTGCAAGAGCATCGCTGTAGCTATGGCGAACCGGGTGGTTTTCTCAAAAGGGTAGAAGAAGGCACCTGGCCCGGCCATATTTTGGAACACCTGACCCTAGAACTGCAAAACCTCGCAGGCATTCCTGGGGGCTTTGGCAAGGCACGTGATGGTGATCGTCGCAGCGTCTACAAAGTGATCGTCAGTGCAATCAATGAAGAAGTGACGCTCACTGCCCTGAAATATGCCCGTGATTTGTACTTGGCCTTAGCGCAAGACACCAAAGATCCCGTTGCTGAAGTCAAAACCATTATTCAAAATCTTCGCGAGCTCGGCGATGATCTATTGTTGGGCCCCAGCACAGCGTGTATCGTCAACGCAGCAGAAGAGCGTGGCATTCCATCGATTCGTTTGTCCTCGGGAAATCTAGTACAACTTGGTTATGGAGCAAAGCAACGTCGTATCTGGACAGCTGAGACCGATCAAACCAGCGCCATTGCCGAAACGATTTCTCGTGATAAAGACTTAACCAAGAGTTTGCTTGCCAGTGCTGGCGTTCCTACCCCCGAAGGTAGAACCGTGACCAGCCCTGATGACGCCTGGGAAGCTGCTGAAGATATCGGCCTGCCTGTAGTTGTTAAACCGATTGATGGCAATCATGGTCGCGGTGTTTTCATTAACCTTTATACCCAAGCTGAGATTGAAGCGGCCTATGCAGTCGCCATCAACGAAGGTAGCGAAGTGCTGGTTGAGAAACACATCATCGGCGATGAGCATCGCTTACTCGTGGTTGGCAATCAGGTGGTTGCTGCTGCCAAAGGCGAAACTGTCTGGATTACTGGTGATAACAAACACACGGTCAAGGAATTGATTGAACTTCAAATCAATTCAGATCCCCGTCGCGGGACTGCCGAAGAATGCCCTCTGAATCCCGTACGAATAGACTCTGCCGTTGAACTCGAGCTAGCCCGTCAACAACTCACAGGCAATAGCATTCCCCACCTTGACCAAAAGGTGCTGATACAAAGTAATGGTAATGTCGCATTTGATGTCACTGATCAAGTCCATCCAGATGTAGCGAGCCAAGTTGCCTTAGCTGCTCGCGTTGTTGGCCTAGAAATTGCAGGAGTCGACTTGGTTGCTCAGGACATCAGCAAACCCCTAGCAGAACAAGGTGCTGCGATTGTCGAGGTCAATGCTGGCCCAGGCCTATTAATGCATCTGAAACCTGCTAGCGGAAGTCCTCAGCCTGTTGGCAAAGCTATTACAGACCATCTCTTCCCTCCTGGTGCGAACTTCCGCATTCCTTTAGTTGGCATCACCGGCGAAAAAGGCAAAACCTCTGTAGCAGAAATGATTGCCTATTTCTTACGACTAACCAATGTCAATGTGGGCTTGGCTTGTAGCAAAGGTTTGTATTTTGGTAATCGCGCTGTACAAAGAACGGATTCAGCGAATTGGGAAGATGCGAGAAGAACATTATTGAATCGTGCGGTCGAAGCCGCCGTGATAGAAAATAATGCGCTCTCAATGTTGATAGAGGGATTGGCCTATGACCGTTGTCAGGTCGGCGTGGTTCTTAACCTGAACCCCAAGGCTAACTTTCCACAATATGCGATCTATGATGAGGACCAAGTCTTCAGCATTACGCGCACGCAAGTGGATGTTGTTTTGCCAACTGGAGTTGCGGTCCTGAATGCAGACGATGCGTGGGTTGCGAAGATGGCAGAACTATCCGATGGTGAAGTGATTTTCTTTACTCAGGATCACAACTCCGCATTGGTCAATACTCACCTTCAGAATGGTGGGCGTGCAGTCATCGTTGGCCAACAGCAGATCGCTCTAAAATGGGGGCTTAAGGATCAAAAGAATATTCCTGTGCCACCACCTTCTCCTGCTGCTATCGATCCCCAGTGGCATTCACTGAATTTAGGTGCTGCTATTGCAGCCGCCTGGGGTTTAGGCATCCCTTTTAACGTCATCGAGGCCGGTACAGAAACTTTTGTACCTGATGCGCTTCACCCAATCGAGGCTTAATTGGAAATCACTCGTATCCGTATTCTGCGTGGCCCCAACTTATGGTCACGTCACACCGCCTTAGAGGCAGTCGTTTCTTGCGAACCTGCAGAGCGCTCCATTGATCTCATTCCTCAATTTGAATCCAAGATTCGCTCTCGCTTTCCACAATTGGGCAATATGCGCAGGGGCGGTAAAAGCGAGGTGCTCTCTTTAGCTCATGTCTTAGAGTACGCTGCATTGGGTCTTCAATCCCAGGCGGGTTGTCCTGTTACTTTTAGCAGAACAGTCCAAACGATCGAAGCGGATGTTTATCAAGTGGTTGTCGAGTACACCGAAGAGTTGGTTGCCCGCATGGCTTTCGACTTCGCCTTTGCTTTAGTGCAAGCCACTCTCAATGATGGACCTTTTGATCTGACTGCGGCTCTTGCCGAGCTAGAGGCACTCTACGAAGATGTCCGTCTCGGCCCGAGTACAGGCTCAATCGTCGATGCTGCAATCCAACGCAATATCCCCTACCGCCGCATGACGGAAGGCAGTATGGTGCAGTTTGGCTGGGGTAGCAAACAGAAGCGTATTCAAGCTGCCGAGACCAGCGATACCAGCGCCATTGCTGAAGCGATTGCACAAGATAAAGAGCTCACCAAAAACTTATTGGCAGCTGCTGGTGTTTCTGTTCCGATTGGTGATGTTGTTACTACAGCAGATGATGCTTGGCGCGTTGCTCAAAAAATTGGTGGTCCGGTTGTCCTGAAGCCCAAAGATGGCAACCAAGGTAAGGGTGTAGTTGCCAATATTCAAACTGAAGCAGAAATTCGTGCTGGCTTTATGGTTACCCAGGCCTTTGGTGATGAAACGATTGTGGAGCGTTATCTACCAGGGCAAGACTATCGTCTCTTGGTGGTTGGCAACCGACTCGCTGCCGCTGCAAGACGCGAGCCCGCCCAAGTGGTTGGCGATGGCAGCCATACCGTTGCTCAATTGGTTGAGATAGAAAATCAAAATCCGCTGCGTGGTGATGGCCATGCTACTGCCCTTACCAAAATTCGGTTTGATGATATTGCTTTAGCGCACTTAGCCAGCTCTAATCTCACGCCGGGATATATCCCCAAAAAAGGAGAACGGGTACTCTTACGCAATAACGCCAATCTGAGCACTGGTGGAACTGCAACTGATGTTACTGACGATGTTCACCCCGATGTTGCTGCTAGCGCGATTGCTGCTGCACAAATGATTGGTCTCGATATTGCTGGTGTAGATATCCTGTGCGAAGAAATTTATAAGCCCTTGGAAGCTCAAGGTGGCGGCATTGTTGAAGTCAATGCTGCACCAGGACTCAGGATGCACCTCAAGCCCTCTTACGGAAAAAGTCGCCCCGTTGGTGAATACATTATTGATACGATGTTCCCCCAAGGTGAAGACGGTCGCATTCCAGTAGTTGCTGTAACAGGCACTAATGGCAAAACGACGACGGTTCGTCTGATTGCCCACCTCCTCAGTGAAACCGGTCTGCGCGTGGGCATGACCACGACTGATGGTGTCTATGTCAATCATCGCTTAATTGATTCTGGCGACTGTAGCGGACCCAAGAGTGCCCGCAATGTCCTCATGCATCCTGACGTTGATGCTGCCGTTTTAGAAACTGCACGTGGCGGTATGTTGCGCGAAGGTCTGGGATTTGACTGCTGTGAAGTCGCAGTCGTTACGAATATCGGTGAAGGCGACCACCTTGGTTTGAACTTTATTTCGAGTGTAGAAGACTTGGCTATTTTGAAGCGCGTTGTGGTTCAAAATGTGGCCGCCACTGGTGCAGCGGTCCTGAATGCTGCGGATCCCATCGTCGCCAAAATGGGAGATATCTGTAAGGGACGTGTCGTGTTCTTTGCTCAAAATCAACATCATCCCGTTATCGCTGCGCACCGCGCCAAGAACAAAAAAGTGATCTTTTGTGATGGCACCTACATCGTGGCCACCAAAGGGTCAAAAGTGATTTATCGCTTCCCTGTTAGTGAAATTCCGCTGACTCAAAATGGCGTGCTGGGTTTTCAGATTGAAAATGCCATGGCTGCTATTGGTGCTGCTTGGGTGCTTGGTTTGGATGCCGAGAAGATTGCTCGAGGCCTCAATAGCTTTGAGAGTTCAGCCAACGCGGTGCCTGGTCGCTTTAATCAATTCCAGCATCGTGGCGCTACCGTGATTGCAGACTATGGTCACAATCCCGATGCTATGCGTGCTTTAGCTAGTGCCATCGAGGCGATGAAGCCCAAGAAGAGCCATGTGGTCATTAGCGGTGCAGGCGATCGACGCGATGAAGATATTCGCGACCTCACCCGCATCTTGGGAAATCATTTTGATAATGTGATCCTCTACGAAGACCAATGTCAGCGCGGACGTGCTGATGGTGAAGTGATGAAGTTATTGCAAGATGGCTTGTCAGGTGCCAAGAAAGCCAAGCAAATCAAAGAGATTTACGGCGAGTTCTTAGCCATTGATACTGCGCTGAATGATTTAGAGCCAGGTGATATTTGCTTGATCCTCATCGACCAAGTAGAAGAATCCCTCGCCTATCTAAAAGAAAAAGTTCAGGCGTGATAGCTCTGTAGTTTTTCAACTTCTTCTTTAGAACCGAGCATCACAGACACCCGCTCATGCAAGTCTTGAGGCTGGATATCCATAATCACTTGCGTTCCATTGCTTGATGCTCCACCTGCCTGCTCAACTAAAAAGCTCATCGGATTAGCCTCATACATCAAACGCAATTTACCGGGCTTATTGGGCTCACGTCGATCCCACGGATACATAAAGACACCGCCGCGCGATAAGACACGATGGACATCAGCCACCATTGAGGCGATCCAGCGCATATTAAAGTCTTTCTGCCTCGCACCCGTAACGCCATCGAGGCATTCCTGAACATAACGCTGCACAGGCTGAGCCCAATGACGCATATTGGACATATTGATAGCAAATTCTTTCGTGGAGTGGGCAATCTCGACGCTATCCTTGATTAGGACAAACTGACCAATCGTTTTATCCAAAGTAAACATCACCACCCCATCACCCAAAGTAAGCGCCATGGTGGTTTGCGGGCCATAAACAACATAACCTGCGGCAGCTTGATGACGGCCAGATAACAAGAAATCGCTGTTTTGTAATGGTGCCGTTGGATTCTGTTTATGCAAGATTGAGAAAATAGTGCCGATCGATACATTGACATCAATATTGGACGAACCATCCAAAGGATCAAAGAGCAACAAGTAATCGCCCGCTCCTTGAACAGGCATCGGTAATTCCATTTCTTCAGAAGCTAGACCAGCCAGAGCCTTGCACTCCTGAACACCTTCGATCAATAAGTCATTGGCGATGACATCTAACTTTTGCTGGACCTCACCCTGCACATTGCCAGTACCAGCTGAGCCCAGCAAACCAATTAAAGCGCCTTGTGCAACCTCATGACTGAGTGTGTTACAGGTATTGGCGACAGCCATCAAGAGCTCTTGCAAGCCAGCTGGAATAGAGTTGCCTTTTGGCTTAGCGGTTTTGAGGTACTGCTCTAAATGAATATGGGTGCTCAAAAGAAAATTCTCCGAAATAAAGCAAATTGATTTATGTGCTCTATTTTGCCCTTTTCTGGATTAGGAAACTCAGTTTTTAGGAAAATGCACCTCGCTTGATTGATGCTGAATTTGATGCTAATATACATCAAATTTGATGAGGATGAAAACATGCGCACCACCGTAACCATTGATGATGCCCTTTATCAAAGGGTCCTAGAGCTGGCCGACCCTGGCATTGATAAATCGGATCTATTTCGAGAGGCTTTACAGGTATTCGTCAGGGTTCAGGTAGCAAAGCGCCTTGCTGCACTAGGGGGTAAAAGTCCTCAAATGAAAGATATTCCTCGTCGAAAACCGGGAGCCGAAAAATAATCATGAGTTTCGTGCTAGCCGATACATCGATATGGATACAACATTTCAGAAAAAATAACCCCTTATTGGAATCATTGCTAATTAATGATCGGGTTATTTGTCACCCATTAGTCGTTTTAGAAATTGCTTGTGGCACCCCGCCTAACCCGCGAGCGAAAACTATTGAACAAATGGGATTTTTACGTCAAGCAGCTGTCGCTGGAACTGAGGAGATTTTGTATTTCATTGAAGAATACAAACTATTCGATACGGGTTGTGGGGCAATCGATATCTCTTTACTTGCATCAACCCTTTTATCTGAAAACGCCCAGTTATGGACTCTAGATAAAAAACTGGGGGCACTAGCAACTAAACTCAAAGTTAGTTTTGTGAATAAGTCACATTAGCATTTAGTTACCCAAAGCCTTAGTAATGACCTCTCTCACATCAGATGAGAGGGTATTGCATTGGGCAACCCACTCTAATGCGGTATGCATATTGCTGCGATAGGGCTCTGCAAATAAACGCCAACGGTCTAGGGCTCTCGCAAGCCGGGCTGCCACTTGAGGGTTGACGGGATCCAAAGCCAAAACACTTTCTGCCCAGAAGGAATAAGCATTTCCATCAATCTGATGGAAGCTGGCTGGGTTGCTCATGCAAAAAGCATGAAATAGGCTGCGCACTCGGTTTGGGTTATTGAGCTTAAATGCTTCATGCTGTTGCAGATAACGCACCTCATTCAAGGTAGATCCCGCATTTTCCAAAGGTGGGCGCATGGCTTGCAATGCAAACCATTTATCAATAACCAATGGGTCATCTTTAAAACGTTCATAGAAATCTACTAAACAAGTTTTGGCGGCCTTAGCATCATGATTGACTAAACCAGCTAGGGCTGCATAACGATCACTCATATTGTCTGCAAGCTGATATTGATTTACGGCCATGGGAGCCCAGACATTGACATCAGCCTCAAGCAACATATTCAGTGCAAAGTTTTTCAGACCCCGCTTACCCGCTGTGACGCCATCCGACTTGAATGGTCCAGGGGTCTGCATTTGCTGATAAATCGCCGCGAATTCCATTCTGAGCTGGCTTGCGATGGCATGACGAAATGCAGTGCGGGCTCGATAGATTTTTTGGGGATCGACATCTTGACCTTGCTCATAGAGATAGCTCTCTGCTGGCAAAGTTAATGCAAGCTCTTTAAAAGCCGGGTCTAACTGTGGATCCAGCAGAAGACTTCGATAAGCCTCAATGAGCTTCTGATCGGGCAAACGATTGTCTAGAATCATCTGCATTGCTAATTTTTGTCCAGCCTCCCAGCGATTGAACGCATCGTCGTCATGCGAGAACAATATCAACAAATCATCTTGACTCTGATTAAAGTCCAGTTGAATCGGGGCTGAGAAATTCCGATTAATCGACAGCACTGGACGTTGATCAATCTGATCAAAAGTCCAAGATTGTTCAGCTTGTGTTAGCTCTAGCAAGATCTCTGCTGGATTGTCCGTCTCTGTAATCAGGCGCATTTTCAGAGGAATCAAGAAAGGCTTTTTCTCAGGCTGTCCAGGGGTTGGCGCGCAACTTTGAGAAAGGTGTAAGTGGTATTGCTTTTTCTCGGCATCGTATCGCTCTTGAACCCTGACATGCGGCGTACCGGATTGGCTATACCAATTCTTAAACTGACTCAGATCACGCTGATTGGCATCCGCCATTGCAGCCAGGAAATCATCGCAAGTAACTGCTTGGCCATCATGGCGCTGGAAATAGAGATCCATCCCTTTCCGAAAGCCCTCTTTACCAAGCAAGGTCTGATACATCCTGACTACTTCGGCACCCTTCTCGTAAACCGTTACGGTGTAGAAGTTATTGATCTCTTGATATTCATCAGGACGAATTGGGTGAGCCATTGGGCCGGCATCTTCCGGAAACTGCACTTGGCGCAATAAACGGACATCCTCAATCCGCTTAACCGCTCTTCCAGATTCGCTACCCATTTGATCAGCAGAAAATTCTTGATCGCGGAAGACCGTCAATCCCTCTTTAAGAGAAAGCTGGAACCAATCACGACAAGTAACGCGATTACCAGTCCAATTATGGAAATACTCATGAGCAACTACGCTCTCGATGTTGGCAAAGTCAACATCTGTTGCTGTCTCAGGCTGAGCAAGAACAAATTTGGTGTTGAAAATATTGAGGCCTTTATTCTCCATCGCACCCATATTGAAATCACTCACCGCCACAATCATGAAGCGTTCGAGATCTAACTCCAAACCAAAACGTTTTTCATCCCAATGAATGGCTGCAATAAGAGAATCCATCGCATGTCGCGTTTTTGGAAGATCATGGGGCTCTACCCAGATCTGCAATAACTTCTTCGCGCCACTACTGGCGGTAATCGTTTCTTCAATACACTCCAACTTACCTGCAACCAGCGCAAATAAATAGGATGGCTTTGGAAAGGGGTCTTCCCAGGTTGCGCTATGCCAACCATTTGGGAGTTTTTCTTGAGCAATGAGATTGCCGTTGGCCAACAGCACTGGGCACTCAGTCTCTCGCGCCCTCAGTACCACCTTATAACGCGCCATCACATCGGGACGGTCTAAGAAATAGGTAATCTTTCGGAAACCCTCTGCTTCACACTGAGTAAAGAAATTCCCATTCGACACATACAAGCCCATTAAGCTAGTATTTTTCTCAGGGTAGCAAACAGAAATAATCTCAATGATGAAGGCTTTTTTACCGCCCTCTGGTAAAGAATGAATTGTCAGTGTTGCAGGGGTCAGCTCAAAATGTTTATGCACCTCACCATCAATGCGCAAGCTCACGAATTCCAGCTCCTGACCCTGAAGCACAAGGGGCATTCCATCTTTATGTGAGGCGCCAGGTAAGACCTCGATACGGCTTTTAACGATAGTTCGCGCCGGATCTAATGCAATATCCAGTTCAACATGACGAAAGGTGTAATTTGGGGGCTGGTATTCCAGCCGGCGAAAGCTTTGGGGTAGATCCGTTTTCATTCGACTATTTTAGTCGTCCGGCAAGAATCTGCAGGGCGCTAGCTTATGACCAAATCAGAGTAATGAGGCCTATGGCGATAAAAACAACTGCAGCAATCGCATGAACCCACTTTAAGGGGACGCGTTGGGTAAATTTCTGCCCAATCCATACTGCCGGAGCATTAGCCAACATCATGCCCAAGGTAGTTCCTGCGGTGACTGAAAGTACGTCGTTATAGCGGGCACCGAGTGCGATCGTAGCAATTTGAGTCTTATCCCCCATCTCGGCCAAGAAGAAGAGCGTCATTGTCAGCAAGAAGACAGCTAAAGCACCATGCACCTTTTTGGATTGATCCTCATCTTCCAGCTGATCAGGCACCAATAGCCAAGCGCCAATCACAATAAAACTTGCACCCAAAATCCAGCGCAAGATCTCAGGATGGATAAAGCTTGCCAAGAGCTGACCTAAAAAAGCAGCTCCAGCATGATTCACCAAAGTGGCTATTAGGATGCCACCAATAATGGGCCAGGCCTGCTTGGGATAACGAACCGCCAACATGAGTGATAGCAGTTGGGTTTTATCGCCCATTTCCGCTAAAGCAACGACACCAGCAGACAGGGAGATTACAGAAAAATCCATCAGATTGAATGCCTTTTGAGATAAGCGTCCATCTTATAGGAAGTCTCCAAGCGATTGAATGACAGTGGGTAGTGACCCCGATCGGCGCCACACCCACTCCTCGCAGAGCAAGGCTTAGGCTGCTATTAGCTCCTCGGCTGGCACAAAGTCCAGCTTTTGGGCTGCAGCCACTGGCTCTGAAGTCAGCACTCCGCGATGCACACTTAAACCATGACGTAGGTACTGATCTTTCCTTAAGGCCTCAATCACCCCCCGCTTGGCAAGGGCTGCAACAAAAGGATATGTGGCATTGGTGAGCGCAAAGGTAGAAGTTCTTGCGACTGCACCTGGCATATTGGCTACGCAATAATGAATGACACCGTCGATCTCATAGGTAGGGTCAGCATGCGTCGTTGGTTTCGAAGTTTCAAAGCAGCCACCCTGATCAATCGCTACATCCACTACGACTGCACCTGCTTTCATTTTCCGAATCATGTCGCGGTTAACGAGTTTAGGAGCAGCAGCACCCGGGAGTAAGACTGCGCCAATCACAGCATCCGCCTCATGAACTTCTTGCGCTACCAACAGTGAGTCTGAGTACAGTGTTTTGACTCGGTTACCAAAGATTGCGTCGATTTGCCTTAGGCGCTCAAGATCTCGATCAAAAATACTCACATTGGCACCTAGGCCGACTGCCATCTGCAAAGCATTGCGGCCGACAACGCCAGCACCCAAGATCACGACCTTTGCAGCCGCGACGCCCGGTACGCCTGCCATCAAGACCCCCAAACCGCCGTTAGTTTTTTCGAGATGAGATGCTGCCGCCTGAATGGACATCCGCCCTGCAACTTCACTCATGGGAGCTAAGAGCGGTAATGCGCCACAACGCGATGTCACCGTCTCGTAGGCAATGCAAGTGGCGCCAGAATCAATTAAGGCTTGGGTTTGCCTGGGATCTGGTGCTAAGTGCAAATACGTAAATAGAATTTGATCTTCGCGCAACATTGCACACTCTTGCGCCTGTGGCTCTTTTACTTTGACAATCATTTCTGATTTTCCATAAACCTCAGCCGCACTATTGACCAAGGTGGCGCCCGCGATTCGATAAGACTCATCGGTTAAACCAATTTGCGCTCCAGCTCCCCGTTGCAATAAAACTGAATGCCCTTGCTTACAGAGTCCACTCACATTACCTGGGGTAAGACCAACCCGAAACTCATTATTTTTTACTTCCTGAGGTACGCCAATAATCATATCAATCTCCTTTATTTAGATATGGAATTCGACTTCGATTTGCGATGTAAGCCAGCGATATAAAACATCGCCAGATAGACCGCTAATAGACAAGGCCCTAAGATCAAAGCGACCCTGGCATCCTCATGAAAGCCCATGAGCACTACAACCAAGACAATGAATGCCAAGGCAAACCACGAGGAATAAGGCCACCACGGTGCGCGATACGATAGTTCAGCAACCTGGGCTTTCGTCAGTGAGCGACGGAACTGAATTTGCGTCAACAAAATCGCAATCCAAACCATCAAGCCCACAAAAGTTACCGCAGCCATGATGTAGTGAAATGCTTTATCGGGTACAAAATAATTCAGTACCACACCAGTCAAACACACTGCTACTGTCGCAGCGACGGCTCTTGCAGGGACCCCATACTTTGATAAGCAGGCAAAGGATGCGGGAGCATAGCCGTTAATCGACAAGGAATATAAAAGTCGTCCCCCGCTAAAAAGACCGGCGTTGCAAGATGAGAGTGCGGCTGTGATGACGACAAAATTAATTAAGCCAGCCGCCTCACGCAAACCAATCCGCTCAAACATCACCACGAAGGGGCTGCCTTGCTGTCCAATCTGATTCCAGGGAAAGATGGCGAGGATGACCAGAATCGCACCCATGTAAAAAATCAAGATACGCCAGGCTAGAGAATCAATCGCCATTGGTATAGTCTTCTGAGGGTTCTCAGCCTCACCTGCAGACAGGCCAATCATCTCAATTCCGACATAGGCAAATAAGACCATTTGCAACGAGAGGAGCATGCCAGAAATGCCATTCGGAAAAAATCCACCATGACTCCACAAATTACCTAAACCAATCGGCTGCCAGCCATTCGTAAAGCCAAAAAAGATCACGGCCCCACCCAAACCAATCATGGCAACAATTGCAACGACTTTGATCAAAGCAAACCAGAACTCAAACTCTCCGAATACTTTGACGGCAATCAAATTGATCAAGCCCATCATCAAAATAGCCGATAAAGCCCAAATCCACTGAGGCGTTTCGGGGAACCAGATACCCATGTAAATGCCGACTGCAGTGACTTCTGCTATTCCGACCACAATCCAGTAGGTCCAATATCCCCAACCCACCATATACCCTGCTACAGGACCAACATAGGTATTGGCATAAGCTGCAAATGAACCGGCGACAGGCTGATGGACTGCCATTTCACCTAGGGTGCGCAGGACAATAAACGCAACGATGCCCGCTAATAGATAGCCCAAGAGAATAGATGGGCCAGCCAATTGAATTGCACTTGCTGACCCTAGAAATAAACCTACACCGATCGTTGAGCCTAAAGCCATCAAGCGAATGTGTCGAACTTTGAGATGGCGCTTTAAGCCAGTGTGTTCAGTCTGCAAAAGAGACCTCCTTTCGATTTGTCATTGGCGATTTGCCAACGGAGCAAAGTCTAGGGAGGAGACTGCGAAAGCACTAGAGGTAAAAAATAACTAAAGTGCTAGAAGTATTAAGAGTGAATCATTAAATGGATGAATTACTCATCAGAGCAAACTGAGCTTGCATGAAATTAATTAGGGATGACAACAGAATCCGTAATTTCTGACAGGGAAAGCCCTAGTGCTTTCTGAGGTAAAACTGTCTCTTTACGATTTTTTAGCAGCAATCAGATTCAGAATTTCTGCAGCTGCCGTTAAACCTGCAGCGGCAGTAACCATCACAGTAGAGCCATAGCCTGAGCAGGCTAAACCTCCCGAGGCACTACCGGCACGAGGTTCGTGGGAAAACACCGCACGGATATGCATCTTCTTCTTGAGATCTCTTGAGAATCCGTGATCTGTTCTGAGTCCAAATCTAACTTTTGCCAACAAAGCATCTTGCTCGGTTTTAGAAAGATCACTGCAACGCACTGATGTGGGATCTACCTTGCCACCAGCAGCACCACACATGACCAAGTCACGCGCATTTTTTACTGACCATACTGCTAACGCAATTTTCGTTGGGACTGAGTCTGTTGCATCCAATACGAAAGCATCGGCAGGAATCAAGCGCTCTAAATTATCTGACTCTAAGAATTCATCGCATACTGTTAATTCAATCTCGGGATTGATTTGTAGAATTCGTTCTGACATTGCGAGCACTTTGGACTTGCCATAGTTCGCTTCTAAAGCATGAATTTGGCGATTGGTATTGCTTTCTGAAATATGATCAAAATCCACCAGAACCAAATGCCCAATCCCAGTTCTAGCCAATGCTTCCGCCGCCCAAGACCCCACCCCTCCTAGACCAGCGACAACGACGGTTGCCTTCAGAAAGCGTTCGCGCAGCTCTTCCCCATAGAGTCGGGCTACCCCACCAAACCGACGATCATCTAAGTTGTCTTCTGCCATAGCTTCTCTTTATACTAAATAAATGAACTCAATTGCTGAACTGCGCAAAAACTACACCTTGGGCCAACTCTCTGAGGCTCAAGTTCCCGTCAATCCGCTGGAACTATTTCACTTGTGGTTCGACCAAGCAGTCAAAGCCAATTGTCCTGAGCCGAATTCCATGGCACTGGCAACCGCAGATCAGTCCGGCAATCCTTCAGTTCGTATTGTCCTATTAAAGGGCGCAAACGATCACGGCTTCACCTTCTTTACCAACTACGATAGTCAAAAGGGTAAAGAGTTGGCTGGACGACCTGAGGCTGCCCTATTGTTTCACTGGCATGAATTAGAACGTCAGGTTCGCATTAAAGGTAGCGTCACCAAAGTCGATGCTGCTGAGAGCGATCAGTACTTTCACTCTCGGCCTCCTGCATCTCGCATTGGGGCATGGGCCTCACCACAAAGCGCCGAAATCCCGAGTCGAGAGTTTCTAGAAGAGGCCGAAAAGCAATTCTTGAGTGAGCATGGTGACAACCCACCGCGCCCAGCCCATTGGGGCGGGTATCGTCTGAACCCTACTGAAATTGAATTTTGGCAAGGGCGCCCCTCACGCCTTCATGATCGCATCCGCTATCAACGACAAGATCAGACTTGGCGTATTAGCCGACTTGCGCCTTAGGAGAATTGGGGCGCTATGAGCGCTTTGAACTTTGCCCTAAATTTAGCTAATTTAGGCGCGACTACTGCCATGCAATAGCCTTGACCTGGATGTTGATTGAAATAATCTTGGTGATAGTCCTCTGCTGGATAAATCACTGGGGCAGGAAGGATTTCCGTCACTACCGGACCGGAGTAGATCGCAGCCTCTTCTAGCTCCGCAACAATCTCTACAGCAATACGATTTTGTTCAGCTCCATGGGTAAAGATGACTGAGCGATATTGGGTACCGTGATCATTGCCCTGATAGTTCAGCGTCGTTGGGTCATGAATCACAAAGAAGATCTCCAAAAGATCTCGATAAGAAACCTGCAGAGGATCAAAGTAGACATCGACGATTTCAGCATGGCCGGTAGTGCCTGAACAAACTGCCTCATAGGTGGGGTTAGGATTAGGCCCACCCGCGTAACCAGAAACGACATGGTCTACACCTCGTACTTGCTGATAAACCGCCTCCAAGCACCAGAAACAGCCACCCCCTAAGGTTGCCCGCTCTAGTTTTGCCCTGTTTTGATTCAGAATATCGTTCATAGCTTTATCCTACTGCTTTATTCCATTATTTGCAGAGTTCAATAGCCAATGAATCGCTTTACCCTCCAGCTCGAAGAAATCAAAACAGCCTACGCTGCAGAACCCAATCCCAGTTTGGAGATTCGTTTAGAGCGAATTCGCAAAATTGAGGAGATGATTGCAGTTAATGAGGACAAGATCTGCAAGGTGCTTGAGGCGGACTTTGGCTTCAGACACCCAATGGAAACCCGTTTAGCTGAATTTGGCATGATTTATCAAGCTTGCAAGTACACCCGCAAGCATCTTAAAGAGTGGATGAAACCAAGCCAAGTCGAGGTACCAGGATTTTTAGGCTCATCACAGGCCTGGATTGAAAATCAGTCTATTGGTGTGGTTGGCATTCTAAGTCCATGGAATTATCCGATTCAACTAGCCCTGCTGCCCGCCATCGCGGCCATCGCTGCGGGCAATCGGGTCTGGCTTAAGACCTCAGAACGTAGCTCACGGACCTCGGGTTTCTTGGCAGGACTCATTCAAGAATATTTTCATCCTACCGAATTTTGTGCCACCACTGGCGGCCCCGATGTCGCTGAGATTTTTGCTTCACTCCCTTTTGATCACTTATTCTTTACTGGCTCTGAAGTGATTGCCAAAAAAGTCATGCGTGCTGCTTCAGAAAACCTGACACCAGTAACGCTGGAACTTGGTGGTAAATCTCCAGCAGTGATTGATCCATCAGCCAAACTTGCGGATGCTGCTGCCAGCATTGTTTACGGCAAGTTGATGAATGCAGGTCAAACTTGTATTGCCCCTGACTATGTATTGCTACAACAAGATCAACTAGATCCATTTGTTGCAGAGCTTAAGCAAGCTGCTCAAAAGCAATATTCTGGCGACACTCCATTAACCGGCCCAATCGATGCAGAACAATTAGCCCGTTGGCAATTCTTAGTTCAAGATGCTGCCAATCGCGGTGCCCAAGTGATTCCTTTGTTATCGAATGAAATAGATCTGCGCTTCATGCCAGTCGCATTACTCAATGTCAGCAAAGATGCGCAAGTCATGCAAGAAGAAATCTTTGGGCCTATTCTGCCGCTCATCGTGATTGACGATATCAATAGCGCAATTGCTTATGTCAATCACAAACCCAATCCTTTAGCCCTGTATTGGTTTGGACGCGATCGTCAAAATCAAACGCGCTGGATCAATGAAACGCGCTCTGGTGGGGTGACCATCAATGACACACTCTTACACGCTGCAGTCGAGACGCTACCTTTCGGTGGTATCGGTGCCAGTGGCATGGGTGCCTATCGAGGTAAGACCGGCTTTGATGCATTGAGTCATCAAAAATCGGTTTTAGAAGTTCACAGTGTTTTAGGGATCAAGATGTTCAAAGGTACGAATATGGCGCGCCCTCCCTATGGCAAGAAAACCGAGCTTTTACTGCGCTTAATGAAATAAGTCGGGGAAACCCTTGTATTAACGCCCCCAAACTGCCATAATGGGAGGCTTTTTAAAGCAATTTGATTCATCGCCCCCCAGCTATATTTCAGCGATTCGTTTAGAAGTCATAAACATACCAACGCTGCCGCTTGTCTGATGGTCGATGCCCTTGACCATCGCACCCCCTAAAAAACATTGGGTGCACAAACGGAGACATCCCTTAAAGGGGATGTGTAATAGCATGACTTTTTCTAAAGAAACGAAACTCGAGTCTACGGACTCAAAACACGCTGAAAGTACTTTTCAGTCTTTTGCCCTCGCGGCACCACTCCTCAAGAACGTTGCTGAATTAGGCTTTACCCATGCAACTCCAGTACAAGCTCAGGTTATTCCTGCGGCATTGACCGGTGTTGACTTGTTAGTAAGCAGCCAAACCGGTAGCGGCAAGACGGCAGCATTTTTACTGCCTTTGATTAACCAACTCATCGAGAGCAATCCCAATAGCTCACCAGTACCAGGTCGAGCACAACCTAAAGTGTTGGTGCTCTGCCCTACTCGGGAATTAGCGCAACAGGTTACTGCTGATGCCGTAAACCTCGTGCGCGGCTTCAAAGGAATCCGCATTGCCACCGTAATGGGTGGTATGCCTTATGGCAAACAAATTCAGGCTCTGAAGGGCGCATTGCTGGTTGTTGCTACCCCAGGTCGTTTGCTCGATTTGTGCGACAGCAAAGCTATTCGCCTCGATGATGTAAAACAACTCGTCATTGACGAAGCAGATCGCATGCTTGACATGGGATTTGCAGATGATCTTGAAGCGATTGATAAACGTTGTGCCGGTCGTAACCAAACGTTGATGTTCTCTGCAACTTTTGCTCCAAAGATTATGTCTTTGGCTAACGAGTTGACTACAGATGCTCAGCGTATTGAACTTGCTCATGCAGGTGAAAAGCACGCCAATATCGAACAGAAATTGCATTGGGCTGACAGCATGTCCCATAAACATAAATTGCTTGAGCATATTTTGGCGGATGCCACATTAGATCAAGCTGTTGTGTTTGCAAGCACTCAAATTGAAAGCGAAAAAATTGCTGACACTTTACGTGCTAATGGCTATGAGGCAAGCGCCCTCCACGGCGCGATGCCTCAGGCTGTGCGGATGCGTCGCCTAGAGTCTTTGCGCAAAGGGCATACCAAGATTTTGGTAGCAACCGATGTAGCAGCTCGCGGTATTGATGTACCCCGTATCACCCATGTGATTAACTTTGGCCTGCCAATGAAACCAGAAGACTATACGCACCGTATCGGTCGTACTGGTCGCGCTGGCCGCAGCGGTGTTGCGATTACCCTAGTTGAGCATCGCGATCGTGCCAAGATCCGTAATATTGAGCGTTTTACACAGCAAGATATTGCAGCCTCAGTCATCGCAGGTCTTGAGCCACAAGCCAAACCTAGCTTTGGTGGTGGTGGCGGACGCCCTGGTGGTGGCGG
>Ga0214237_1000066_pt1 | contig 38318 bp, 48 predicted proteins | sample TroBogypolimnion_42_FD_153075 | JGI IMG/M metagenome (GOLD analysis project Ga0214237, IMG submission 153075) | Freshwater microbial communities from Trout Bog Lake, WI - 29JUL2008 hypolimnion | ecosystem: Environmental > Aquatic > Freshwater > Lake > Hypolimnion/Profundal zone | place: Trout... | reverse complement strand
GCCCGACCCGCTCCGCCCCATCGTGGCCAAGGAGAAGGGGTTTAGGTTCACCGCCAAGCAGCTTGAGGCCCAGGCGGTCGTGGCCGGTAACGCCACCCACGTCATGCTGTTCGGTGGGTCCCGGTCGGGCAAGACGTTCCTGTTCGTGCGGAACGTCGTCATGCGGGCCCTCAAGGCCCCTGCCAGCCGCCACGCCATCCTCCGATTTCGCTTCAACGCTGTCAAGGCATCGGTCATCATGGACACGTTTCCCAAGGTCATGCGGCTCTGCTTCCCCGGGGTCAAGCACCGGGTGGACAAGTCCGACTGGTTTGCGGAGTTCGAGAACGGCAGCCAGATCTGGTTCGGTGGTCTCGACGACAAGGAACGGACCGAGAAGATCCTAGGCATGGAGTTCGTGACCATCTACCTCAATGAAGCCAGCCAGATCACCAAGTCCAGTCGTGACCTCGCCGTCACCCGTCTCGCCCAGCAGGTGGATCAAATCATCCAGGGCCGCGAGCCCACCAGGATGAGGACCCGGATGTACTACGACTGCAACCCTTCATCGAAGGCCCATTGGTCCTACAACCTCTTCGTGGAGAAGCGTGATCACGAGACCAAGTTGCCGGTCAAGAACCCCGACGACTACGCCTTCTTCCAGATCAACCCAGGTGACAACACCGAGAATATCAGCAAGGATTACCTTGAGACGCTGATGAGCCTCTCGGCCCGCCACCAGAAACGGTTCCTCAAGGGGGAGTTCGCGGACGCCACCCCCAACGCCCTGTTCCACGACGAGGACTTTGACAAGTGGCGGACCCAGCCTGACCAACTGCCTGACTTCATCCGGGTCGTGGTGGGGGTGGACCCCAGCGGGGCTGATGGGGATTCGCCCGACAACGACGCCATCGGCATCTGTGTGGGTGGCCTTGGGCTCGACGGCAATGCGTACCTGCTTGAGGACTGCACCGTAAAGGCAGGTCCTGGGGTCTGGGGCCGTGTGGCTGTCAACGCCTTCGACCGCCATCAAGCGAACCTCATCGTGGGGGAGCAGAACTACGGGGGTGCCATGGTGAAGCAGGTCATCATGACGGCCCGGCCAGGGACCCCATACAAGTCGGTCAATGCGGCACGGGGCAAGGCGATCCGGGCGGAGCCGTTCAGCGCCCTCTACGAGCAGGGGCGGGTCCGGCACGTCGGTGACTACAACGCCCTCGAGGACGAGCTGGCTGCTTTCTCGACCTCCGGGTACCTTGGTGATCGGTCCCCCAACCGGGCAGATGCATGGATCTGGGTCCTGGCTGAGCTTTTTGGGGGTATTGTGCTGCCGAAGCCCAAAAAAGAATCTTTTGTGCCTTTACCCACGGCCCATCGGTGGCGGTAGGCACTATAATCTACCCGGAGGTCCGATCGTATGGCACGACCGACCAATGAGTCCCGCCTGCAGGCAGTCCATGAGACGGCCCTCCGCCAATTCAACGAGATCCAGGCCACGGTCCGTGAGGAGCGTCAGCAGTGCCTGGAGGATCGCCGATTCTATTCCATCGCCGGGGCGCAGTGGGAGGGGAGCCTAGGGGAGCAGTTCGAGAACAAGCCGAAGTTCGAGGTCAACAAGGTCCATCTGGCCGTGATCCGGATCTTCAACGAGTATCGCAACAACCGGATCGATGTGGTGTTTGTGCCGAAGGACGGGGCTGAGGATGCTGGGCTCGCCGACGTGGCTGCGGGCCTTTACCGCTCGGACGAGCAGGACAGCGCCGCCGAGGAGGCCTACGACAACGCCTTCGAGGAGGGTGTGGGCGGCGGCATCGGGGCCTGGCGGCTCAGGGCCACCTACGAGAACGAGGAGGACCCTGAGGACGAACGTCAGCGGATCCGATTCGAGCCCATCTACGACGCTGACTCCTGCGTGTTCTTCGACCTGGACGCCAAAAGGCAGGACAAGGCTGACGCGAAGCACTGCTTTGTGCTGTCATCCATGACGGTGCCCGCCTACAAGGAGGCCTACAACGATGACCCCGCGGGGTGGCCCAAGGTCAACCTGACCGGGGGGCAGTTTGATTGGGCCACCCCCAATGTGGTCTACCTCGCTGAGTACTACAAGGTCGAGGAGGCCAAGGACATGGCGGTCACCTTCACCAGCTTGACGGGTGAGGACGAGGTCTACCTGCAGAGTGAGCTCGACGGTGACGAGGACATTGCCAAGCAGCTCCTGGCTACCGGGTGGAAGGTCACAGCGTCCAAGAAGCTCAAGACTCGGAAGATCCACAAGTACCTGATGAGTGGCGGTAAGGTCCTCGAGGACTGCGGACGCATTGCGGGGAAGTGCATCCCGGTGGTTCCCATGTTCGGCAAGCGCTGGTTCGTGGACGGCATCGAAAGGTGCATGGGCCATGTCCGGTTGGCCAAGGACCCGCAGCGGCTGAAGAACATGCAGCTGTCCAAGTTGGGTGAGATCTCGGCCCTGTCCAGCGTCTCCAAGCCGATCCTGACGCCACAGCAGATCAGCGGTCACCAGCTGATGTGGCAGGACGACAACCTGAAGAACTACCCCTATCTGCTGCTGAACCCCATCACGGACCCCAACGGGAACGAGCTGCCGTCTGGCCCGCTGGCGTACACCAAGCCGCCGGAGATCCCACCCGCCATGTCGGCCCTGCTGCAGCTTACTGAGCAGGACATGCAGGAGATCCTTGGGAACCCCCAGGGAGCTGATAAGATGATCTCGAACATCAGCGGCAAAGCCATCGAGCTGGTGCAGACCCGCCTGGACATGCAGGCTTTCATCTACATCAGCAACATGGCCAAGGCGGTCCGCCGGTCGGGCGAGATCTGGCTTAGCATGGCCAAGGACATCTACCCCGGCGGCGAAGAGGGCCGGAAGATGAAGACCATCGGGGACCGCGGGGAGGCCGGGTCCGTGGAGATGGCCAAGCCGATCCTGGACCCAGAGACTGGCCTGGTCAAGGTCGTCAACGACATGTCCGACGCCTCGATGGACGTGGCGGTTGAGGTTGGTCCTTCCTCGATGAGCAAGCGGGAAGCCATTATCCGGAACCTGACGAACGTGATGGCTATCACCCAGGACCCTGAGACCCAGCAGGTCCTGCAGGCCATGATCATGATGAACATGGAGGGTGAAGGGATCAGTGACGTCCGTGATTACTTCCGCATGAAGCTCGTGAAGATGGGGGTCGTCAAACCCACCGATGATGAGCAGAAGGCGATGGACGCCCTGGAGGCCCAGCAGCAGCCTGACCCTCAGGCCCAGCTTATGCAGAGCATGGCAGCCAACGAGGAGGCCAAGGCGGTCCGGGCCAAGGCCGACACCATCAAGATCGTCGCTGACACCGAGAAGGTGAAGGCTGATACGGAAAAGGTCATGTCGGCCCTGTCGATCGATGCTCAGAACCACGCGCTCGACGTGGCTCGCCAGCTCGGTGAGGCCGTCTCAAACATAAACCAGCAAGAACCAGCACCAAGCGGGGACCAGGGGGCCGCTGCCTCCCCTGAGCAGCCAGGAATGAACCAATGACAACCGAGTTGAAGCAAGACCAAGCCGACGACAAGGTCCTTGAGGGCACGGCCACCGACGAGAGTCCCGAAGGTGGAGCTGCTGATGAAGGTACTGAGGACGGTGAGCTGGTAGTTACAATCGGTGACTCAACGCCAGTCGACACCGAGGAAGAGGAGAAGAAGGCACCTGAGTGGGTCCGTGAGCTCCGCAAGAAAAATCGCGAGGACACTCGCAGGATCAAAGAGCTAGAAGAGAAGTTGAAGGCCACCACCGCTGAGCCCAAACCAGTCGAGCTGGCCGTGAAACCAACCCTTGCCAGCTGCGACTACGACGAGGAGGAGTTTGCAAAGGCCCTCGACGAGTGGCACGACAAGAAGCGCCAGCACGACGAGCACGTCAAGGGGCTCCAGGATGCCGAGGCCAAGGCCACGGCTGAGTGGCAGGCCAAGCTTGACGGCTACCAGAAGGCTAAGCAGGACCTACGGCTTAAGGACTTCGACGAGGCCGAGGCCGAGGCGAAGACCATCTTCAGCGTCACCCAGCAGGGCATCATCGTCCAGGGGGCCGAGAACCCAGCCCTCGTGGTCTATGCCCTCGGCAAGAACCCTGAAAAGGCCCAGGAGCTGGCAGCCATTAAGGATGCCGTCAAGTTCACGTTCGCCGTCGCCAAGTTGGAGGCCCAGTTGAAAGTCAGTAAGAAGTCGTCCGCCCCACCGCCTGAGGAACGCATCGCCGCTGCGCGTGGCGTTTCTGGCGCTGTGGACTCAACCCTTGACCGGCTTCGTGAAGAGGCTGCTAAGACTGGGGACTTTACTAAGGTCCACCAGTACAAGCAGAAGCTCCGCGACGCCAAAATCACCCGATAAGGAACCAACATGTCCAATGCATTTTCCAAGGAAGAGCGGGTCGCCTTTGAGCAGATGCTCGAGGGCTTCCAGGACGCTCTCGTTCTCAGCCGCAACGTCAGCATCTATAACACTGACTCCAGCGAGATGGAACGGTCCGCCAACATCATCTGGCGCCCGCAGCCCTTCGTGGCTCAGTCCTTCAGTGGCACTGACCAGACCACGAACTTCAACGACAGCATGCAGCTGGCCGTGCCTGCTACCATCGGCTTCAATCGGTCCAGCCCCTGGATCCTGTCGGCCACCGAACTCCGCGACAGCCTGAAGGAAGGCCGTCTCGGCGACGCCGCCAAGCAGAAGCTCGCCTCGGACATCAACGTGGCCCTGATGAACGTGGCCGCTGCCCAGGGTAGCCTGGTCGTTAAGCGCACCACGGCTGCCGGTGGCTTTGACGATGTGGCCCAGTGCGAAGCAATCATGAACGAGCAGGGTGTCCAGCAGTTCGACCGGTACCTCGCTCTTGGCACCCGTGACTACAACGGCGTGGCGTCTGACCTGTCCAAGGCCAGCCGCAGCTTCGATGGTCCCAAGTCGGTGAAGGCCTATGAGCGGGCCTACGTCGGCATGGTCGCCAGCTTCGAGACCTACAAGCTGGATTACGCGAACCGCCTCCAGGCGGCCGCTGGTGGTGGTGGCATCACGATGTCCACCCTGGACGCCGCAGCCAACTACTACACCCCGAAGAGCGTCTCCGTGGCGGCCACGGGTGAGACGGCCAACGTTGACAACCGCTTCCAGACCATCACGGTCAGCAGCACCACGAACGTCGTGGCTGGTGACGCCTTCACGGTTGCCACCCTCAACGCTGTCCACCACATCACCAAGGGCGACACGGGTCAGCTCAAGACCTTCCGTGTCATCAGTGTGCCCTCCAGCACCACGCTGGTCATCACCCCGCCCATGATCACGGGCCAGGGCCTGACTGACCAGGAGTTGTCTTACCAGAACTGCGTCATCAACACCAAGGCCTCGAACAGTGCCCTCGTCTGGTTGAACACCGTGGCGGCCCCTGTCAACGTGTTCTGGCAGAAGGATGCTCTCGAGATTCTGCCCGGCCGGTACGCCGTGCCCACCGACGCCGGCGCCGCTGTCATGAAGGCCAGCACCGACCAGGGCATCGAACTGGTGCTGCAGAAGCAGTACGACATCAACACGATGAAGACCAAGTACCGCTTGGACACCATGTTCGGCGTGGTCAATAAGCAGCCTGAGATGAGCGGCATCATGCTCTTCTCTCAGACCTAGTCAGTTTGGAACCCGCCACCGAAACTTCCTCCTGAACTTCAACGAAAGGATCACCCATGTCCGGAATCGTTTACCCCAACGGCAGCGTCGAGATCGTCGTCGCCGCTGCTGGCTCCCTGGCCGTCTCCACGGCTCAGGACGCCAAGGTCTACCAGAAGAACCTCACCCCCAACAGCCCGAACTTCCCCACCGGCGCTGCCCTTCTTGGCACCGTCATCGCAGGCCAGACGGTCTTTGGCCCCTACGCCAACGGCGCCACGATCATCGTGGAAGCTGGTGCGGGCCTCGTCTATTGGGCTAAGGGCGTCGCCCCCAAAGCCAAGGACTTCCTGCAGGTCAAGAACCAACCTACGCCCGGCACCCTGAACGCCACGGGCGCACTGACCTCCGCCCTCATCGGCGGTGGGATCGTTACCTCCACGACGGCCGCAGCCGTCGTGGCCACCCTCGACACCGGCACTGTTTCTGATGCCGCTTTCGATCTGGCCGTTGGTGATGCCTTTGACTGGTACGCCATTGCCACGGGCGCGAACAGCTTCACCGTGACCGCATCTGCTGGTCATACCATCGTCGGCTCTGGCGCGGTGGCCACCCTGACCTCCGGCCACTTCCGGACCACCAAAACCGCCGCGAATACCTTTATCACCTACCGCGTCAGCTAGTCATGAACACCTGGGGAGGGTCCTCGGGCCCTCCCCGCCTTCTAACTGATCGATCCACAAGGAGACATTCATGGCCAAGAAGAGCAAGGCCCCCAAGAAGAGCCCGAAGGCTACCCCTAAGAAGGGTGGGATGAAGGGCGGCAAGAAGTGCTGACCGAGAATGACTTCCCACGCTGGGTCCACGGACCTGGCAAGCAGACCAAGCTGGTCGGGTCCTTGGAGGAGCATGCCAAGGCCCTGAAGACCGACTGGTATGACACCGTCGGTGAGGTCCCTGCTGAAGCCCCCAAGGCCGAGGCGACCCTCCCCGACTACGCCGACCACGACGTACCTGACGATGAGTCGCTACCCACACGGGCAGAGCTTGAGGCCAAGGCTGCCGAGCTCGGACTTAAGTACCACCCGAACCTGAGTGACGCTCGCTTAGCCGCCCTGATTCAAGAGAACCTGGAGGCCTGACATGGGTTACACCAAGCGCAACTTCGTGGAAGGGGCCTACGAGGAGCTGGGGATCGCCAGCTACAACTTTGACCTCCAACCGGAGGACCTCGAATCCGCGATGAGGCGCTTGGACGCCATGATGGCCGAGTGGAACGCCAAGGGGATACGCCTGTCCTACCCCATCCCTGGTAACCCCAAGGATGGGGACCTGGATGAACCCACCAACGTCCCCGACAGTGCCTACGAGACGATCATCACGAACCTCGGCATCCGCATCGCCCCGCAGCTGGGCAAGACGGTCGCTATCGAGACCAAGACGACCGCCAAAGCTGGCTATAACACCTTGCTGGCACGGGCCTGCTTCCCGCCCGAGATGCAGTTCCCCCGGACGACCCCATCAGGGGCGGGCAACAAGCCACGCCGAACGAGTGGAACGTTTCTGCCTAAGCCTACTGACGACCTCGACGCTGGTTCTGACAGCGCCATCACCTTTGAATAGGATGGATCTATGACCACTATTAACCAGCTCTCACAGGTTCAGAGCCTGTCTGCGGCCGATCAGCTGGTGGTGTGGTCCGCCGCCAACGGTGACAGCCGCAAGGCATCTATGTCAGTGCTCATGGACTTCATCCAAGCCACCTTCGCGGATCCAGTTTACACGACGGTCATCACAGCGCCTACCGTGAGTGGGTTCAACCTGCTGATGTCTGGGTACGCTACCAACGTTTGGGAGATCCTCAACCCAACCGGAACCTTTGCGGCCGGTACGGTCACGCTGCCCCCACCTGCAAGTTGCTTTGATGGTCAGCAGGTTGCGGTCTGCACCAGCCAAACGATCACCACTTTCACGCTGGCTGGGAACGGATCAACCTTGGTCGGTGCTCCGACCTCATTAGGCGCCGGTGGCTTCTTCGTGATGCGGTTTAACGCGCTCCAGAAGTGCTGGTACTGCGTGAGTCAGACTGTCGGTCCTAACCCAGCGTTCGCCACGGTGGTGCTCACTGGCAGCATCAACGACTCCAACGGCAACGAGCTGCTTAAGGTGGTTTCAACTGTGTCAGCCGTGAATGAACTCACGGCCACGAACGCTGCAGCAGGTGGTGCCCCTAGCCTGAGTGCCACTGGCAACGACACAGACATCTCCATCAACCTAATTCCGAAGGGTGCTGGGGTCCTTAAGGCCAATGGGGTCCCGGTGCTGGCTAGCAACGTGGCAGCGTGGTCAGCGTTCTTGACGACCCCGAGCAGCGCCAACCTCCTGGCACTTCTGACAGACGAGACTGGCACTGGTGCTAATGTATTCGCAATTTCGCCGACCCTCGTCACCCCGATCTTAGGAGTAGCTTCTGCCACCTCGGTCACGGCATCTAGTTTCGTCAAGATCACGGGGTGCGCGGTGGCCGCGCTTCCACTGGCCGCCACGGCTGGTGCGGGGGCCAGGGCCACGGTGACCGACGCCAACGCGACCCTCACAGCGGGCATTGGTGCGATCGTGGCGCCTGGTGGCGCCAACATTGTACCGGTCTTCTCTGACGGTACCAACTGGCGTATTGGGTAGTCCAATGAGCCAAATCCCCATCCTTAGTGGGATCTACACCGATGAGCACTCAGAGCTTCGGTCGTCATACCCCATCAACCTGGTCCCAGTTCCTAAGGACAACGGCATCAGCCAGGGCTACCTGCGCCCGGCTGATGGCATCGTCCAGAACGGAACTGGACCGGGGGTCGGGCGTGGTGGGATCAACTGGAACGGCCGCTGCCACCGGGTCATGGGCACCAAGTTGGTTGGGGTAGGACCTTCGGGAAACACCCAGGTGCTGGGGTTCGGTGACCTCTCAGGGGTTGAGCAAGTTTCGATGACCTACAGCTTTGACCGTCTTGCGATCGCAGCAGGTGGCAAGCTCTATTACTGGGACGGGGCTACCTTGTCACAGGTGACCGACCCGGACCTAGGCGTGGTGAAAGACGTCATCTTCATCGGTGGTTACTTCATGACCACGGACGGCACGAGCATTATCGTCACTGAGCTCACGGACCCCTTCAGTGTGAACCCACTGAAGTACGGGTCCTCTGAGGCGGATCCTGACCCCATCATGGCATTGAAAAAGCTCCGCAACGAGGTCTACGCGGTCAACCGCTACACCATCGAGGTCTTTGACAACGTGGGCGGGTCACTGTTCCCGTTCCAAGTTGTCCCAGGCGCCCAGATCACCAAGGGCTGTGTGGGCACGCACGCCTGCTGCGTCTACCTAGATGCCATCGCGTTTGTGGGTGGCGGCCGAAATGAACCGCCGGGGATTTATGTTGGGGTCAATGCTACGGCCACCAAGATCAGCACCCAGGAGGTCGACACCATTCTGGCGACGTTTACTGAGGACCAACTCTCAAAGGTCGTGCTTGAGGCTCGTATCGATCGAAACAATCACTACCTGCTGGTCCATCTGCCTGACCGCACCCTGATCTTCGATGGTGTTGCCGGTGAGGCGGCCGGGGGCCCCATCTGGTTCGTGCATGTGACCGCGGTATCTGGGTTCAGCCAGTACCGGGCGCGTAATTTTGTATGGTGCTATAACCAATGGTTAGTTTCCGACCCTCAGTCGACCGCGGTGGGTTATATGACCCAAAACGTAGGTTCACACTGGGGCCAGAAGGTCTACTGGGAGTTTGGAACAATCATTGTCTACAACAACGGCAACGGGGTCATCTTCACAGAACTTGAGTTGGTATGTCTGCCTGGACGAATGATCTTGGGTGACAAGCCCAAAGTAAGCACATCCTACACCCTCGATGGTGAGACCTGGAGTCAAGAGCGGTACATCGGGGTCAGTAGCCGTGGAGATCGGAATGCGCGTCTGGTGTGGCGTAAGCAGGGCTTGACCCAGAACTGGCGGGTCCAGCGGTTCCGTGGGGACAGCTCAGCGCGGTTGTCGTTCATTCGTCTTGAGGTTCAGCTCGAACCTCTGGCGGTGTAAGGTGGCGCAAGCACGGTTGAAACTCACAAGGCGCCAACTGGGGACCTTCCTAGAGGACTTCGAGTCAATCAAGCAGTTCGAGAATTTGTTTTCTACGGTAGATGAGTCCACGGTCACCGGTGGTGGAAACACCTACGACGACTTGCCGCAGGCTTCGACCTCGACAATCGTCGCCGTGCTTAACAAGATCACCGCCCAACTTGAGGCCATCGCGACAGCCTACCCAGGAACCGACAAGGCCTGGTCTAAGAATGAACTCAACAATGTCCTAACACGGTTGGAAGCGTTGGAAACCGAGTACCCAGGAAACACGAAGGCTTGGGTCAAGGGCCAGAAGTTCCTGTCAGGGTCCAAGGTAGATTCGTTCAACACGCGCTTTGGGGCCGTGACCTTGACCAGCGGTGACGTGACTGGGGCCCTCACCTTCACGCCGATCAGCAAGGCTGGTGACACTGGCATTGGGGCACTGACCATCAACGGTGTTAACAGCACGGCAGGGTTTCAGACCAACGGCTACAAAGCCATATCCAACATTGGGACCAACACCTACTTCTGGGCCGGGACCGGGAACCTTTACATTGTTGACCAGACCGGGAGCTTTGTCTTCTTTTCGATCAATGGGGCCACGGGTGCGGCTTCATTCGGTATCTACCCCGTATCCCAGACACCTGTCGCGTTTGCATCCCTGCCCGCTGGTTCTGCGGGCATGCGGGCGTTCATCAATAACAACTCCGCTGGAGCTGCTTTCGGTTCAGCCGCCAACGGCGCCGGCGCGGCCACCTACCCCGTCTATCATGACGGTGCAAGCTGGAAGATCGGTTAATACCTAACCCATAGGGAGCCTTCATGTCAGTTGTCACCACAAAAACCATCACCTCGGCCCAGCTCACTACCGCGTCGGTGGCCTACCTCACGGTACCGACGAACAGCGCGGCGGTGATCAAAAAGCTGACCTTTACCAACACTACTGGGGTCGCCCAGACGGTGACCGTCAACCTGGTGCCAGCTGCTGGTAGTCCTACCGCGGCGAACACCCTTATCAGCGGTCGGACCGTGGCGGCTGGTGATACCTATGACTGCTTTGAGGCCCAGGGCCAGACCTTGCAGACAGGGGGCACCTTACAGGTCAAGTCGGACGCAAATTCAGCAATTACTGTCAACGGGGCTTACGCCCAGGTCGAATAGGGGCTATAATGGATACGGCCGAGACCTTCGAGCAGCCGGCCGCTCACCCACGCAGTGGAGGCGGCATGATCACCCATCGGGTCGAGGAGTCAGGGTTTGGTGCTACGGAGCACGACCCCGATAAGGTCCGGAGGGCCATCTACCAGGCCGAGAGCCTCATGGCACAGCTCGGACCCATCGACCTAATCCCGGCCGAGCACATGTTTGTGCCGAACCTCTACTTTCGTAAGTTCGAGATGGAGGCCGAGACCTTCTTGACTGGGAAAATACATGCCCAGGACGACGGGCTCATCGTAGCCTCAGGAACCGTGTCCTTCCTCACCGAGGATGGCTTCAGGACCATCACAGGACCGTGCATGACCGTCGTCAGGGGAGGCGTAAAACCTCTCCTCTACGCATCAACCCACGTGGTGTTCTTCTCAGCTCACCTGAATCTTGATAACACCCAGGATCTGGCCCTTATTGAGAGCCGTGTGGTAACACCAAATGTGCTGGGATGTGAGCCCAAAAAGGAGTTGTTATGACCTGGGGGTTCGTAGGGGCCGCGGCGATCACGGTGGTGGGTGGGGCCATCGCCTCAAACCAGGCCAAACAGGCGGCGAAGGGGGCTGCTAACGCGCAGGTTGGCGCGGCGCAAGCTGGTATCGACGAGCAGGGACGGCAGTTCGACGCAGTCAAGGAGCTCTTAAAGCCCTACGTGGATTCTGGTGCTAACGCCCTATCAGCACAAAATGATCTCAATGGGCTTAACGGCCCCGAGGCCCAGCAGAAGGCCATCGCGAATCTTCAGAACTCGCCGCAGATGGCCTCGATGACCCAGCAGGGTGAAAATGCCATTTTGCAGAACGCCTCGGCGACTGGCGGGCTCCGGGGTGGTAATACCCAGGGGGCCCTCGCTCAGTTCCGGCCGCAGCTCCTGACCCAGCTCATCAATGATCAGTACGCCAAGCTTGGGTCGCAGGTGCAGATTGGGCAGGCCTCAGCCGCGGGCCAAGCGGCAGCCGGGATGCAGACCGGCACCAACGTAGCGAACCTGCTCGGGAACCAAGGTACCGCGCAGGCGGGAGGCATTCTTGCAATTGGCCAAGCAAACGCGAATTTCACGAATAGCGCCTTCGGTGGACTGTCCAAGGCCTACGGCGGCTATGGCAAAGCAAATGGGTGGTTCTGATGCCTAATTACGGGATTTTCGGTGGGAACGAAACGCCGCACAACTATGCTGTGCAACCGACGCCGCAGGGTGACATGTCCAGCACCGTCTTCGGCGGCGTCAAGGAGGGCATGGCTATTTCCGACGATGTCCTCAAGAGCAAGATTGAGGCGCTTCAGCGCCAGCAGCAAGCTGCCATGCAGCTCGAGCTCGGTCAGGCCGCTGAGAACCCCGACCCAGCCACCCTTCTCAAACTATCCATCAAGTACCCCTCCCTGGCCAAGGACTTCAAGGTCAGCCAAGATCAACTCACCACCCAGCAGCAGCAGGCACGGTTGGCGCAGTTGCTTCCGGTCCACGCAGCCTTGAACGCCGGTGACACCGATGCGGCCATCAAGCAGCTCCAGACCCAGGCTGACGCCCAGAAGAACTCTGGGAAGCCACAGGACGCGGTGGCCACTGAGAACATGATCAAGGTCATTCAGTCCGGAGGTGCTAGTGCCTTCAACACCTCAGCTGGGATCCTGCTGGCGTCAGTGCTTGGTCCTGAAAAGTATGCTGAGAATTTTGTGAAGATCGAGAAGGCCCCGACCGACATCGCCAAGACTGAGGCCGAGACTGACAAACTCAATGCTGAAAAACCTACCCCGGGCCCGAAGGGTTGGCATGAGGGAATCGACCCTAAGACCGGGAAGCCTGCGGTCTTCGCGCAGGACGCCAATGGCCAGCCGGTGAAGCTGGAAGGGGCTCTTCCGGCCCCTAAGCAGCCTCTCGTGCAGATCGGTAGCCTGCCTGCGGGCGTGGACAAAGAAACCGCCATCCAGAATGCCAAGATCGCCCTCTTGCAGGGTCGTGGCAAGTGGCCCACTCGGTCGGAGCTCAAGGACCCGATCCTAGGAGCTGCCATCAACGCCGCCAGGGCTGAGGACCCTACCCTGAACGAAGCGACCTTCGCTTTACGCCAGAACGCCCAGAAGGAAATGGACACTGGCAAGATCGGACAGTCCAATAACTCCATCATGACCGTCATTGGGCATCTCGGCCACCTCAAGGACGCCTTCCAGAAGCTGCCTGACTCTGGGGTCAAGGGCCTCAACAAGGCTGGGCAGTGGTTGACGGAGCAGGGACCTGGTGGTAACCCCATCGTCCAAGAGGTCCGTGACCTCGTGGAAGGCATTGGTCCTGAGATGTCGAAAGCCTACGTGCCTGGTCAGGGATCCATGGCCGAGCGTGAGGGTTGGAAGGAGCGTATTGATCCGTCCCGCCCGATGCCTGAGCGTAAGGCGAACCTCAAGGCCTTTAGCAGCATGCTCATCACCAAGCTGAACCAGAACGAGGCACAATACACCAAGGCCTTCCGTGGACTCTCGGCCAATGCCCAGCCACCTCCACCTCAGCTGACCCCCGACGCCTACGAGGCACTTAAGTCTATTCAGAAGTGGACGGGCAAGGACATCCCAGGAGCGAAGAAGTGGCTAGATCGATACGAAGCCACGAACGGGGTCACTGGGACCCCTGAGTACACCCTGCCTGGAGCCTCGCCCACCGCAAAGCCACGCACCGTCACCGTGGACTACTGAGATGCCCTACGACCTGACCACCAAGGACGGGATCACCATCCGGAACATCCCGGACCACGTGGACCCCAACTCGCAGGAGCTCAAGGACCGGGTCGCTGCGGCTCGAGCTAGTGGCCAGCCTACCGCGTCGGCCCAACCCATGCAGGACGGCATGATGGTGTCGCACGCCCAGACGCCCCCGCCACAACCTCCTCAGATGGTGCCGTCGCACGTCGTGGGTGGACCGTTGCCTGACTCAGTTACCAACCCAGCACCGCCTGAGACCACGGCGGCTGGTCTGGCTGGTGCCGCTACCCGTGGGGCTGGCCCCTACGCTGCGTCGCTCGCCGTCGGCCCTGAGGGCCCTGCCGTGGTAGCTGGGTTCAAGTTGATCGGGGACCCACTCACTGACGGGCTCAACAGCATCCTCGACCACCTGGGGGTGGACCCGAAGTACCACCAGATCTCGCCGTCAGGGGCCCTCAACCTCCTCATGGACAAGCTCGGGGTCAGCAAACCACGGACCACCGCCGAACGGGTCACGCAGGCTGCGGCTGAAACTGGTGCCAACGCGCTTGGCACCGTGGGTCTCGGGCAGCAGTTGGTGAAGCAGGCCGCCCCTGGCACCCTCAAGGCAGCGGCTGGTAACCTCCTCGCGCAAAACCCCACCCAGCAAGTAGTTGGTGCCGCTACCGCGGGCGCCTCTTCTGAAACCGCCAAGGAGATGGGGTTCGGACCCACAGGCCAGACGATCGCCGGGGTCGCTGGAGGTCTGCTCGGTGGTTCCCTGGCTCAACCGAGGACCCTGAAAAACGCGTACCAGCTAGATACCGCAGTCCAGAACGCGGAGGGTCTGGGGATCAAGCCCATGACCTCCGACGTGCTGCCTCCTGACACCTTCGCCAGCAAGTGGCTCCAGACCGCTGGCGAGAAGATCCCGTTCGTTGGGACTGGTGCCACACGCCGCGCGCAGCAAGCCACCCGGGTCCAGGCGGTCAAAGATTTGCTGACGGAGTACGGCGCTGGTGACGTCGCCCAGGCCTCTGACAACGTCATGGCCGATCTGCTGGCTAAGCGTGGGTCTGATCTTACCAAATACACGGTGATGAAGTCTGATGTGGTAGGTAAGTTGGCTAACGCTGGTCCGGTCGATGTGACCCGCACGGTGGGCGAGATCGACAACCAGATCGCCAAGCTCACGGCGCTGAAGACTGATGCTGTGAAGCCCGTCATTGACCGACTCACGGATTGGAAGACCGCCATCCAAGGTCAGGACCTAGGTAACATCGAGACCCTACGCAAACAGATTGGCCAGGCGTTTCAGGCCCCAGAGCTGACGTCCGTTCGTGACATCGGTGAGAAGGCCCTGACCGCCATCTACAACCCGCTCAAGGAGGACATTGGTTCCTACATCAAGACGGCCGGTGGCACACCGGACTATAACAAGTGGATGGTGGCGAATCAGCGGCTCTCACAGATGTCGGGTGAGCTCAAGAACGACACCCTGCGTGGGGTCCTTCAGCGAGGTGAGCAAACCCCTGAGGTCGTCCAGAAAATGCTCTTCAGCCAAAAGCCCAGTGACGTAGCGGCCCTCAGCCGTAATCTCACCCCGCAGGGTCAGGCTAACGCCCGCATGGCGGTTCTCAGTAAGGCCTTAGAAAAGGCGGGTGGGGCGGACAATCTCAGCGTGGACAAGTTCACCAATGAGGTCAAACGGTTGGGTGCCCCCGTAGGTGTCCTCTTCAAGGGGGCCGACGAGCAACGGCTTCAGGGTCTAGTGCGGGCGCTCGACCTGACCCGGCGCGCCTCCGTGGCGGCCAATGTACCCCAGAACGGCATGCAGGCAGTTCCCATCCTCGCAGTTGACCTCCTAAGCAAGACGCTGGGCGGCCCAATGGGGGCTACTGCCGGGGCTGCTACGGTAGGTGGCCTTGCGCGTCTCTATGAGTCGGCGCCTGTGAGGAACCTACTCATGAAACTGCCCATCGTGAAGCCAGGCAGCGCGGAGGAAGGTGCGATATTCAAGCGCCTGCTTGCGTTGCAGACCACACCGAACAGCCCGACCCCCGCTGAGGAGCAGTAACATGTCCACAACTGACGGCATTAAGCCGCCCTACCCGCTCTTCGTGAACACCGATGGGTCCCCGTTGGACGCAGGCTTCATCTTCATTGGCGTTGAAAATCTGGAGCCCACGCAGAACCCAGTGCCAGTTTATTGGGACGCCGCACTGACCATCCCGGCTGCCCAGCCGCTCCGGACACTTAATGGGCACATCTCACGGGGTGGGTCTCCGTCGATGGCGTACATGACTGGGTCGTTGTCCTACTCCATTCTGATTCAGGACAAGAAAGGCCAGTTGGTGTACTCGGCCCCGTCGGTCAGTGGCGGCATTACCCAGGACGCCTCACTCATCACGTACACGGCCCCACACCCCGGGGCGGTTGCCACTAATCAGAGCATCAAGAATGCCGCCACCATTAGTGTGTGGGAATATTTCACACCTGCCAGGTGGGCCGCCTGGCAGGCTGACATGACCATCGATGTGTCGGCGGAAATCAACGCCGCTACGGCTGACCTGTTCCCGCTCTATGACGTCAGCAAGACCTTACAGGACTCCTCGCAGGTCCCGAACCAGGGCCATATCAAGACCCTGTACTTCCCAGCTGGCATTTATTGCATGTACAGCGCGTGGGACATTTCGTTCCGCAATTACATGACCATCACCGGCGAGAACGAATATAATACCATCATCCGGTACTTGGGGCCTGGTGGCATCGGCACTAACACCACCTTCGTCAACGCGGCTTGTTCTAGCTACTTGAAGATGAGCCACCTGACCCTGGATGGCGCGTTCCGCGCCTCTTGCTTGGTCTACTCCGCAGGCAACGGCACCCACGCACCGGGGATCAAAGGAAACTCCACCGGTAACTACTTCGGTCACATGTTCTTCTGGAACCAGCCAGGTGACCTGGCGGTGATCTCCACCGATTACCCCGATCAGTACAACGTCCGGTCTGCCATGCTGTGCATGACCACGGACTACACCAACTTCACGTCCTACTACTCCTGCGACGACAGCATCATCGAGAACTGCCGCTTCGCTACCAACTCGGTGAACAACAACTACGCCCTGGCAGTCAGCTCCAGCAACATCATGATCAGCGACACCATCATGTTCTGCGCGAACGCGATCCTGATGGGGGACGGCGCGATTCCCACCTTCACCAACTGCTGCTTCGAGGTCGCGGGTTACCAGGCCATCGACGCCACCCACAACCATGCCGTTGTCAAGTATGACCCCACCCCTGGGCGCACCTTTGGGACGGGTCTGGCGACCCTGATCGGCTGCTACAGCGAGTCTGGGTGGTGGGGCACCGTCAACAGCACAGCTGTGCTGGCGTACATGGTCGCCTACCCCAACGGTGGGAGCATTCCGTTCGACTCACTGCCCCAACCTGGGTTGTTGGTGATCGGTGGCCTTTACTCGTGCACGGTTGACGGGTGTAAGTACATCAACATTGGCCAGTATAATCACGGGAACATCGTCCTGAGGGACGTCAAGTTCCAGAACAGCGGGAATATGTATGTCTACGCCCCGAATTGCTTCGTAGAATGTGAAGACGTCACCGACATGTCCGCTGTGACTGATGAAAGTTCTAACGGTGGATTCCGCACCCTGTCGCTGAACTCGGTCGCAGACGTAGCCACCTGGAGCCGGAAAATTTCCTCACATTACGGCATCTTGACCGGTGAGATCTCACCCACCATCAACATAATCGTCGGGAATGTGAACCTACCATCTAAGTTCAAGTTCATCTCACTGGACGAGGCATTGGCGTGGTGTTCCACCACCAAGACCCCGGTGGTCATCACCGCGCAGAAGAACGTAGCGATGTCCTCGCCTATCAATCTGCATGGCGCCGACATTACCATTCGTCTGGCGACCTTCAACTTAGACATCACAGCGATTGTCACTAACTACGGCAAGCTCACCATCGACGGGCAGACCAGTGGGAATATCACCTCCGTCAGTCGGAAACTCTATAATTATGGCACCCTTAAGATCATGAACCTCACCAGCATGACCGCCGTGGTCACAATGCTGGGTGGTATCGCCCACTTCACCAACGTGGTGTTCGCTGGGTCAGACGACAATATCGGCTTCAGTGACAACGCCCAGGCGGTCATCTACCATGACACCTGCAGCTATACCAACACGGCCTACGTGGCTAATCGATCCAGCGGGTTCGGTGAGTTCATTCTGCGGTCAACCGGCGGGGCCACACCCACCACCGGGAAATGGTATCAGGGGACGATCTTCCAGCGGACTAGCCCTGCCTCCGGTGCCCCTGCGGTCTTCTATGCCACCGCTTCCGGTGTCGGTGTCGCTGCGGCTTGGAAGTCCAACGGGAACTTGGCCTAATGGCCTCCTTCGTGGAAGCCCTCCCATGGGTCCTCAAGCATGAGGGCGGGTGGAGCGATGACCCGGCGGACCCGGGCGGCGCCACCAACTTCGGCATCACCCTGGCCGTGGCCCAGCAGCACGGGATTCCCGATAAGGAAGCCCTGCGCACCATCACCCAGGACCAGGTAGCCGCGATCTATCACAAGGACTATTGGCGCTTCGACGGGGTGGATGACCAGCAGGTTGCCACGAAGCTCTTTGACCTGGGGGTCAATATGGGTGTTCGCTCGGTGGTGCGCTTGCTTCAGGACGGGCTCAACACGCTTGGGGCGTCTTTGGAGATCGACGGCCGACTGGGCCCCCAGACCCTAATGGCGGTCAACTCTGTGGCTCCAGCCAAGATGCTCCAGGTCCTCGTCGATGAGGCCACCAAGTACTACCAGACCATTGTTGCTAACCGTCCCGCCTCACAAAAGTTCCTGACCGGGTGGCTCAAGCGAGCCGCTGCCCTCCCACCTATTCCAGCCGCGGGTTGACCATGCCTGACCACCGCCAACACCCACCACAGAAGCCATGTCCTGTTGAGGACGGGGAGGACTGCTGTATGCCAGAGCGCCGGAAATGGTCAGCTGAGTTCACCATCAACGTCCCGTCGGTCCTGGCCATTATTGGCCTGACGGTAACCCTCACAGGGGCCCTCATCCTGAATGACCGTCGCCAGACAGTCACGGAGGGTCAGGTAGAGGTTCTAAAGGCCGTAGACAAGGGCATCATCGACCACGCCCAGGCTGTGGAGCAGGTAGCCGTGCGGGACCGTTCCGAGATGCGGGACGACATCAAGGAAATCAAGGCAACCGTCAACAAGATCGCTGATATTCAGCGCCAACGGAGGTAGTCATGTCAGTCCTTTACGTTACCGAATTTTCGCAGCGCGGTCAGGATGGTCGTAACTTCACAATCGACAGCATGACCCTTGAGCCACCTCTGGCGGAGCAGACGGTGGCCATCGGAGCTGGGTCTGTCCAGTCCAACGCGCTCAACGCAGCCACCACCTACGTGCGGGTACACGCCGATGCCATCTGTAGCATCGCCTTCGGTACCAACCCCACGGCCACCGCTACCACCAGGCGGATGGCGGCCAACACCACCGAGTACTTCGGAGTCCCCAAGAACCAAGCATTCAAGGTCGCCGTTATCACTAACACCTAAAAGGAGGTTCTCCATGCCTACCGTCAAGAAGTCTGGGTCCTTCAAGGGTAAGAGCAACAAGCTCGGGTACGGCGGACGGTCCGCTCAGCTCAAGGCGGCAGGGGTCCCCGGTGGGGTCATCGGGAACCTCGCCCGTAAGGCCCAAGCAGCCCCCGGCCAGAAGAACTACCACGGCAAGAAGAAGGGCGGTAAGTGATGGCCGCCTTCGATTGGAAAGGCACCATTGGAAAGGTGGCACCGTGGATCGCGACAGCACTTGGAGGACCAGCGGCCGGGCTTGCGATCGATGCCGTGTGCAAAGCTGCAGGCCTCGCTCCATCGCTGGAAAATGCGCAGAAGGCGGCGGAGCTGGCAGCAGCTGGGTCCCTTACTGGCGAGCAGTTCCTTGCGCTGCGCCAATCGGAGGATACCTTCAAGCTCAAGATGATGGAAATGGGCTACAAGCAGATCGCGGACCTGGAGGAGATAGCTTACAAGGACCGTGACTCAGCCAGGAACCGTGAGATCCAGACCAAGGACATGACCCCACGGATCTTGGCCTATGGGGTAACGATCGGATTCTTTGGGCTGATGATTTTCATGATGAAATGGAATGTACCTGCGGCAAACAAAGACATGTTGAACATCATGTTGGGCGCCCTTGGTGGTGCCTGGGTCAGCATTGTCAGTTATTACTTTGGAAGCAGCGCTGGTTCCGCCAAGAAAGACGACACCATCAACGCCGCTGTAAAGTAATTACTACCACCACCTGAGCTGCTCGTTGCCCTTCTCCCTGAGGTCTCGGAGGAGGGCCATGAGCTTCACTGGCTCCATATTGGCCGGGCCTTGATTCATGCAGCCTGACGGATAGTGGCCACCGTGCCAGATCTCATTAGCCAGCGGCAGGTGCTCGTCGTAAATGTGTGCTGATACTGCCGTGTGATAAAGGGCCCCGGCCTCGGCCTCCACTGAATATTCTCGCAGAAGACCTGCCACGAGGTGCCCCACCATGCTGAAGTTGAAGACATCGTAGGGGAACCCCAGCCAGAAATCGTTGGACCTCATGAAGGCGTGGACATCCAGGACCCCACCACGCAGCTGGAACCACAAGGCCACCGTGCAAGGGATATCCTTGCTCGGCTGCGGGTTGGGGGTCCAGATGGTGAGCCCCGCCTGGCGGCTCATCGGATCCTTGACGAGGGTCTCTACCACGTAGTCGAGCTGGGCGGCAATGCGTGGCCCGTAGGCCCCGGCGAAGCTCTCACCGTCGTCGCTGAATTTTAGTAGTTGACTGTTGTAGGGCACAACGCCTTCCACCGAGTCATCCCCCGACAGGATCCAGTAGGCCTCAGCGGCCATGAACCGATAGTTGAGCTTCCGCTCCTGAATGGTCAGGACTGGACGGTGCATGTCCACGATCGACGTCAGGTGGGGCAACTCCGTGGTGCCCATACCCCGCGGGGCCACCCGTTGGCCGCGGTAGAGAAGCATGCCCAGGGCCCGAAGCCAAGCATCATTGGCCGATTGTGCAGTGAGATTCACAGGAGCTCCTTGATGACTTCAGTGAGGCGGTAGGGCTCATTGGCGTGGAAGCGTTTCCAGAATTGAGGATGCTCGACCATGACATCGTCGAGACCCAACTGCTGGAGGGTCTGGTGGGCCTTCTGCCCCAGCGCAATGACCCGCTGATGCGGCTGGAAGGTAGAATGCTTATTGAGTTGGTCGGCGTTGACCCACATCAGCTCCTGCTCGCTGATGTCGGCCTCCAAAAGCTGCTGCGTAACCCACTGGCTGCATCCGCCGTTGCTGAAGCTAGCGAAAGGCCACTGATAGTAGGCATCATTTGGTTTGTGCTGGGCGAATGATTCACCCACCAACACGACCTTGGCCTCGAGGTTACCAGCGGACCTCACCAGGGCGGGGTGAAGTGGGGTCCTGAGCTGTGGCAGAAGGGTGGAGTGCTCCAATCGGACGTCCTGGTAGGTGTAGTTGTGGAGATAGACCGGCAGGTCCGTTAGCCCGTGCGCCGCGTAGCGTCGGTAGACAGCTCGTAGTTGGGCCTCGTCAGTGAGCATCTCAGCCGCCCGCCGCTTGTTGAAGTTAGCCACAGCCACCTCTTCACCAGGCAGACACATCACAACCACGGCCCCGCAGCGCATGGCGAGACGGTCTAGCATCCGGGCCGTGGGTCTCCCGAACCTGAGACTGCCCCCACGGAAGACCTCACCGTACGGTTGCTCAGACAGCCAGCAGCGGTCAAGAACAACGTCCTGGTAACCCAGGAGCGCGGGTAGCAGGGCCTCCACGTAGCAGCGGGCAAGACCTGGCCCGATGGCTGGCAAATTGCTGAAGTGGATGTAGGCCGCCCTTGTGTGGTGGGCAAACTCTCGAGCAGCAGTTGTTTTACCCCCGCCGTCCGGGCCCTCAAAGATTGTGACTGTCCTAGACGTCATCACGGCACAGCCCCTCAAGTACTTGGTCGTGGGCATTGGTAAACAGGAGGCGGTTATACTGGTGCTCATACAAAATCATGAGGGTCATAGGTGGCACCCACCCCATGGGCTTGATCAGGTCGACCCTGTGTCCGCGCTTGCCGACCCCGGGGATCTTGTCCATGTTGGCTCCATGGACGTCGGACCAGAGCTCCTCCCAGGGCAGGCCCAGCATGATGGCGGTCCCCTTGGCAAAGTAGACGAGGTCAATCAGGGCATCGGCCTGGGCAGCGAGGTCTTGGAGCTCAACCCCCTCCCTGAACTCATCGAGCTCTTCCTGCATGCACTCCAACCGCTCGAATAGCTTCCGACGGGTGAGGTGGGCGGGAAAGGGTGGTCGAGTGAGGTGACCAAATCGCGCCAAGAACTGCTCGACGTCGAGGGTCTCCTGGTCGACGTAGGTGGGGCCACCTGGGTCCCTGAAGAACACGCTCTTAAACCACGACTTGAGACTCATTTGACCCTCCGGCAAACCCACAGGTTGTTGCGGGCCTGGTCAGGGAATAGTGGGCCGAAGATGTTCGAGATGGCGTCACTGTCGAAATACTCCTCGAGCATTGCCGCCACCTGGCCCACCGCCTTGTCCGGGTGCTTCTTGATGTGCTTGATGTCCATGAAGGTGCCGAACCGCCGCTCCACCACGAAGCCAGCCTTTTCAGCCGCCTTCTGAAGCTCGGGGACGGTGTACTCGTGGATGTGGTTGGCAGCGTGGCGCTTCCCGTCGTAGCAGGGGGTCGACATCAGCATGACACCGCCGACCTTCAGGCTGTCGAAACAGGCCTTGAGCAGCTTGGCTCCGAGCTCCACACGCATGTGCTCGATGACCTCGTAGTGGACCACGACGTCGAACCTTTCAGGCTTGGCCTTGAGCAGCTCCTTGTAGCGCTCCACGAAGTTGAACTCGCCATGGAAGGTGAGTCGCTGGGACGCCGAGGGCTTCAGCTTGTTCAGGTCCACACCCACGTAGGTGTTGACGTGGGCCGCAGCCCCACCAGTCAGGATCTTGCTGAGGGGCCGGTCCTCACCGCAACCAATCTCGAGCACGTCGTGGTTGGGCTTGACGAAGCGACGGGCGAAGGACCAGCGAAAAAAGTGGGCGGAGTAGTCCCTGGCAAGGGTTCTACCATGTCCAGCCTCCCTGAGCTGTGTCTGATCATAGTCACGGTCATCACGGTGTTTCTCTTTACGCTGGACCATCTAGTCCTCCTGGGTGGGGTGTGTTCTGAGCGGTGTGAACAGAGCCCGGTCGATGGGCCAGTCACATTTGATTCGTTGTTGGAACTGATTGCTAGGCACTACGCACCTGGGATCTGCACCCCATTCTGCAGAGCACTTAGTCTCATCTTGAAAAGTCAGAAGAAGATTGTTGGATTTGTTCCAGCAGTTTACCTGTCGCGAAACAAACCGACAATTCGTCGGGCTGTAACCCTTGGTGTTGTCGATGCGATCGATGTCAAGGCCATACTTATAGCCATTGATAATTGCCCACTTCACAAAGTTAACACTACCGGAGCGCCCTGACCACTCTGAGCAGAGTGTGATGCCCTTCGCCCCGTAGTCCTTCCAAGATCTGTGCTTGGGCGAATTACAACGGCCGTGGATCCCAGCCCAAACTGCTTGGAGCTTGAAGATGAGGTCCACGACCGCGTCGGAGGTCATGTTACTTTGCCTCCGGGGGATTCATCCCCTTCTTCTGAAGATCCTTCCTGTACCAGCGCACGTAGCCACGCTTCGACTCGTCGAGGCCGAACTTGGCCTGGACCTTCTCGAAGATCTTGTCGTCGGAGAGCTTCCCCTCCATGATGAGGTCACAGAACATCTTGCTGGCCGTGAGCTTCTTCTCGCCCGACGGCTTGTGGGTCTCGGTCACCTTGGTGGGGGTAGCTGTCGGCTTCCCACCCTTGAAGGGGGCCTTCTCAGCCTTGGGCTCAGGCTGCTTCTTGGCGGTGGCCTTAGCCACGACCTTCTTCGTGGTGGCCGCATCTTCGTTGGCCTTCTTGCGGTTCGTCGCCATGGCGACCTCCTGTGAAGTGATCTTGGTGAAGTTGCCTAGGAAGGTCATCACCTCGGTGGTAGCCCCTATCTCAACTGCGTACCGGGCATAAACCGCGGCTCCCCGAGAGAGGCTGTGGTTGGGGACGGTCCTGAAGCGTTCAGTGAACTGAGCGGTGCTGGTGGAGCAAATACAGAGCCCAGACTCAGTCTCAAGTGGGATGAACTTGGTGATGCTTTCATCCTGGCTCACCACAAGACACGTGCGCTGCTCGTGGTCGAAGCAGAAGCGGGTCTGATGCTTGACGTCGTCGGCCAGGATCTCCTTGGGCTTCCCAGGTGGGACCCCCGCAGGCAGCTTCTTGGCCACCACGGTGGTGGGTTTCTTTGAGGCAGGTTTCGCCATGGTTGCTCCTCGGTATATCTAAATTATAGGCCCACAGCTGACTCTGTAAACTGTTATTTTTGGACCTTTTTTCGTGACGAGGCCAGATCAATAAGTGCTTTGAACAACGACTGCTGCCCCGTGCTCTTCTGCTCGATGGCCATGTAGATGACCTCCTCGATGCTGTCCGAGACAATAAGACGATGGTTAAAGACCCGCTTGTGCTTGTTTCCCTGGCGGTAGACCCGACGAATGAATTGGTCGTAGAGATCGTAGTCCCAGGTGGGTGAGTGCCACGCGACGTGGTGCCCGGCCCCCTGCAGGTTCAGGCCGTGGCCGATGGAGGCTGGGTGCCCAAACAGCAGCGGGATCTTGCCGGCATTCCACTTGTCCTCGATCTGGCTGAACTTCTTGGCAGGGAAGTCACTGGCAAAGACCCCCTTGGGGAACGCCTTCCGCAATCGGTCCTGGTCGTGCTGGAAGTCGTAGGCCACAAGCAAAGGCTCGCCCTGCAGCTCATCCACGAGGTCCAGCAGGGCATCGGTCTTCGCCTCATGGAGGTTCACCCACTCCCGCTCAGACTTGGGGGCTTGAAGGCCGTTGTCCAGGGTCTTGGGGTCGAGGTAGATGCCCCCGCAGCAGACCTGTCGACATTTCATGCTGACGATCCCAGCGTTGGCAGCCGTCACCAGCCGGTCGTCAAGTGCCACGATGAGCTCCTTCTCCAGCTCGTCGTAAATCTTTCGCACCTTGTCAGGCAGCTGGACCATGATGTCGTGGGGCACCAGGTCGGGCATGTCGATGAGGTCGTCCCCCATCCGAATGACGATGGGCTCAATCTTCTCGTAGATCCGCTCCTCCCCACCGGGCTGTAGCTCGTAGGCGAAGCCGTTCCGGTCTGGTACGAAGAACTGGCTGCGGAAGTGGGTGATGAACCGCCCCAGGCTGTTCCCCAGGTCCAGCATGTAGATCTGCCCGAACAGGTCCATGAGGCCGTTGGCGGCTGGTGACCCCGTCAGGCCCCACCGGCGGCCGAAGGTGTGGAGCACCAACTTGAATCCCTTGAACCTGTTGCTGTTGTAATGCTTGAACTTATTGAGCTCGTCGATCACCAGGACGTCGTAGCCCAGCTTCTTGAACCTTGCCACGTCGACGTCGACCTTGACCTTGTTGGTCCTGACGGAGCGGGTCTTCTCGAACCCCAGGAGCCAGTCCAGACCCTCAGGGTTGATGAGGTGGATGTCGGTGTCCTGCTTCAGCAGTTGTTCCTTGTGGGGCCCGTGGAGGACGGTACAGGTGAGGTGCTTAAAGTCCGACCACCTGAGGATCTCCTTGGGCCATACATTGTGGCAGACCCGGACGGGGGCCACGATGAGCACCTTCCCGATCAGCTTTCGCTTCTTCAGGAAGGTGATGGCCGCCAGGGTAATGCTAGTCTTGCCGAGGCCCGGGTCCGCAAAGATCCCGGCGCAGGCGTGCTCCAGGAGGAACTTAACCCCGGTTTTTTGGTACTTGTGCGGCTTCCAGGGCTCGCTGCACCGCGCGAAAAGCTGACTCAACGTCATCATGCACCTCAATCTGATACCCGAGCTTCTTCAACTTCTTATGGATGTGAGTCTGGATCTTCCGTGGCTCTTCACCCACCCGCTTGAACTCGATGAGAAAAGGGCGACCTCCTGGAAGCCAGAAGAGACGATCGGGGAAACCAATCTTACCCTTCACGTTAAGTTTCAGGTTCTCAACCCCCAGCTCATCAAGGATCCGCTGACAGGCGTCAGTCTCGATAATGCTCTCTAACACGGTCGCCTCCGGGCGGCGGGCATTGGTCACACAAAAACTGTGTCGGTGCCGAACCGCCAAGAAAGGTCACCATAAAAAACAAGTCACCAGGGGTTATGGCTGTTCGGCACGTCCTACAAATTCTAGTCACGTGCTTTGATCTTAGATACCTAACCATTCGATATGGCGACATCTTAGAACTTGCACCTTCCGCCCTTGCTCTTAGCGTGCGGGCACCAGCGACAGTAATCTCCAGGCCGTGGAGCAAAGAAGCGGTCCCCCATCATGGGCATCACCTTGGCGGCCCACTCCTTCTTCAGGGCCTCCACATCCTTGCGGAAGTAGACGAGCTTGACGAGTTCACCCTGGTCAAGGTACCAGAACTCCGCCTCGACCTCGTCGATTAGGGGGTACTTGCTGAAGGCCGCCAGGGCGTAGAGGCTCAACTGCTCCCTGGACTCCTCGCGCACCTTCCCGGTCTTGTAGTCCACGATCTTCAGCATGCTGCAGGACCCCGGCCCGATGTCCTTCCGCGTCTTGGTGTGAGGCGCCTTGTCAGTGATGTAATAGGCGTCGACGACGACCCGGACCCAGCAGTCCTTGCTGAACCATTCCACGGGTCTCCACTGACTATCAAAGGCCCACTGTGCCTCGGTTTTCACCTCCTGCTTGAGCAGATGGGTGAACTCCTTTTTGAAGAGCTTCAGCCGGTCAGGCAGCACCTTCAACTTCTTGGTGACAAACTCCTCAGCCTGGGTGTGAGCCTCATGGCCACCCACTAGAGCAGGACCTTCCGGCTCAGCCACCTTGTCGAGGTAGACGAGCTTGGCACGGAAGGGGCACTTACGGTAGTTGTTGAGGCGGGAGAAGCTCCAGGCCACAAACTTCTTGATGGGCTTAGTCGGCACGCCGACCTCCTTTGTCGTAGGTCTTCAGGGTCGACCAGTTGGTCGGGGTGGTCTTGCCCTCAGAGAGCATAGGGACACCAAACTTGATGCCGTCCATCGCCTCCTGGAGGAGCCGCATGCCGAAGTCAACCTCGTCCTTGGGGCACATGACCAGGAGCTCATCATGGACCGTGAGGAGCAGCTGGTGGCTGGCAGGCTTAGCGGCCCAGTAGCGGATGACGGCCTCCTTGGTGCAGTCAGCGGCTGACCCCTGGATGAGGACGTTCAGCATCTTGTAGTCGAAGTGGCGGAGCTGGCCGTCGATGACCTTGGGTGGCTCGCAGTAATAGACCCGTCCACCCCACGTCCGGATGGGCTCGTCGGCCTTGGCCCGCCGTTTCATCTCGCCGTACATGTCCCGAAGCCCGGGGAAGATGGCCAAATAGGCGTCCTTTACCCGCTTCGCCTCATCCACCGTGATGTCGGACTTCAGGGCGAGTTTCCCAATCCCCATGCCGTAGATCAGACCGAAACCTGTGTTCTTGACCGGCTTTCTGGCCTCGTCGTGGGTCTGGCCGGGGAAGAGGCCATAGTCGGCCTGCAGCATGGTGGTGGCGAAATCATGCACGTCCAACCAGGGATTCTCCTCGTAGGCTTCCCTGAGAACCCCATCCTCAAAGTGGCCGAGGATCCGTAGCTCCTGCTGGCTGTAGTCGCGGTCAAGCAGCACCATACCTGGGCGTGCGGCCACGTAGGACCTGACCTGAGGGAGCGGCTGGAGGTCGAGGGGTGCCACCGGGAGCAGCTTGGCCTTCGTTGGGTTGAGCTCCTCGTGACGGAAGATCGGCTTGAACTCCTTGGGGATGTTCTGGAAGTTGGGGGTCGACGACAGCCGACCTGTCCGGGTCCCCACCGAGCCACCAGAGTCAGTGGCACGGGTCTGGTTCCACTGGGTGTAGATGACCCCGCCGGATTGCTGAGCGGTCTTCAACCAGGGCATCATGAAGGTCTTGAGGCAGGTGCCGAGTTGGGTCCGGTGCTTCAGCATGCCCAACAACACCCGGTCGGTGACGGCGATGTCCAAGCTATCCTTGTCCGTTTTCCACTGGCCCTTGGGGGTCTTGCCCAGCATGACTGGGTCGACCTTCTTGCTGTTGACCAGGGCCTCCACGAGCTGGTCCCCGCTGTCCAGGTTGAACCCAGGGTCCTTGATCTTGAGCCGCCTGAGGATCCACTCAGTCAGAACGTCGCGTTGGCGGTTGTAATTCTCCACGTCCTGCGCCAGGCGCTCAAGGTCGACCGGTACCCCGTCCCGTTCCATCTGCAGGAGGATGGGGAGCATCTGACGCTCGCGATCATAGGCCTCTGCCATACCAGCGTCGAGCACCCGCTTGTGGAGCAGCTTGAAGAGCTTCTCGGTCCGCTCGGTGTCGCCATTCGCATAGGTGCCGACGAGATCACCTGGGGCGTAGGCGATGTAGGCGCCTGATGGGTGCTCGGATTTGTAGGATCTGCTGATCTTGATACCAGTCACCGGTTGATTCGCTACGAGCCAGTCGGCCACGGCGTCCTGCTCGTCAGGCGGGAGGTTGAGGAGCCGCTCGGCCGCTGGTTTCAGGGCCTGGGCCTCGTGAGGCTCATTCAAAAACAGCAGGAAGAGGGTGTCATGAATCCGGTCCCACGGCAGCATGGGCAGGCCCAGGTGGGTCTCAGCAACATCGAGGTCGAACTTGGCGTTGTGGAACAGGACCCCATCGGGGTGTTCCCACACCTCACGTAGGGCGGCGATGGCGTCGTCGACCCCGCAGTTGTTCTTGGTGGGATGGCCCCAGGCGTAGTAGCGGGCCTTCTGGCCGAAGGTCTTGATGCTCACCCCGACCGGCACTGGCGGGTAGACCGGGCGACCCTCGATCTTGAACGACTCGAAGTCCACCGTGGGTGGCTTGGGCACCTTAGCCATTGAGGGCCCCACGCTCACGATCCGCCCGGAGCTTGTTGATACGGCTGTAGATCCGGTTGAGGAATGTCACCCGCTTCTCACCGGCTTGCTCCATGGCGAGCAGCAGCCGGGCGAGCTTCTCGTCCCCATTCATCAGGGCGTCATTCAAACTGGCCCAGTTCCTCAGCATGTTTTGGGTTGCTACTTTCATCCTACCTCCTTGGTTCACTCAATCGAGGGGACCCGAAGGTCCCCTCTGTTCAATGAACTTAGAACCGGCTCTTGCCAGCAGGCTTCTTGGGCAGCGGCTTCTTGCCCTTGGCTTGGGGCTTGGGCTCCGCCGACGCCTCGAATGGCACGTAGGGGAACATGATGCTGTCAGCCGCTTCCTTGTGGCGGGCGATGATGGTGGCCCCCAGCTTGTCCGGGATCTTGCTTAGGACCTCGAAGCTGACGGTGAACTGGTTGTCATCGTCGGGGTTGAGCTTGATCTTGGTGAAGATGCCGTAGGGGGGACGACACAGGGCGGACGCCACCTGCTTGACGAAGGCTGCATACGCCTTAGTCGACGTGACGGGGATCTTCAGGTAGGCGATCTGGTTCTTCTCGAACTGCTCGGGGTCATGCATCTCGAACCGGCCGTCCTTGTCCAAGGTGCCAGCGCTGATGACGGCGAGCCGACGGATGTTACGGCAGGCCTTCCCACGGCCACGCTCAGCGGAGCCCCACTCGTTCTGGGGGCAGCCGTGGCAGGTGGCACACTGCTTGTCGACAACGATGTCGTGAGGCGCCAGCTCCTTCTCATCTCGGCCGAAGGCGAAGCACGTGGGCCCCTGCGGGTTGTCGGCGTCAAAGGCGGACTCGAAGAAGATGTTCTCGAGCACGTGATCGAGAATGACGACGGCCATCTCGTCGTTGGGGAGGCGGTTGTCGTTGAAGGACAGGCGCCCACCCTTGGTGCTGAAGAAGTTGCCACTGGCCGTGGACTCCTCCATCTTGGCGGCAACTTGGGCATCCTTGGCGAGCTGCTCGTCCCAGGTGTTGAGTTGTGTGGTTTCAGCGGGCTTGCGGGCCATAAGGGCTCCTTGGTGTGAGGTGTCAGACGTCCTAGAAACCGCTAGGCCGGTGGTGCCACCGACCCAGGCGGGCGCGGTGGGTGAGGAAGCAGGGGACGAAGGTGAACATGGTCACACCTTGTTCAGGCTGATGGACTTGTACTTGAACTCCTCGATGCCAGGGACGACCTTGCCGGCCTCCCACAGCTCGTAGATGCCCTCGGGGCTGCATGATTTGGTAAGTAGGTCGAGGCGCTTGTTCTTGATGCAGTATTTCACGAAGGCCTCGAAGTCCTTGACCTCCGGTCGGCTTTTCTGCACGATGGTGACCCGGGCGAGCTTGCCAGTGGCCCCAGTGGCCTCGGACTTGGGTAGGGTGTCGATGATGTAGGTCTTGAGGGCCGTCTCCTCCGCCTTGATCTCGAGAACAGTCTTGTTCTCGACCAGGCGCTTAGCCTTGAGGGTGTAGAGGAGGTCGGCGCAGAGACCGATCTGCTTGGGAAACTTGTAGGTCTTCTTGACGGTGGCCATGGTCAGCTCCTTCCTTCATCTTCGAGGGCACACTCGAGGTAGTAAGTCATGTCCTCGGTGCGGAGCATGCCGCTGTCACCGTGGCACACCGTGCAATCGGCTGAGTACGAGTCGACGAACTCACCGCAGTCACGGCAGAAGTTGGGGTGTTCCATCGTGTCGATGGCTTCTTGGATCTCAGCGGATGGCCGCTTGGTGAGGTTGGACATATAGGCTCCTGTGAGGTGAAAGGTGTGAGTGGCTACAAGATCAATTATAGGCCTGGCTGGTCAATTGTAAACCCCTATTTTCGATCTATTTTTTCTTGCAACCTCGCGGGCAGAGCACCTTGAGGGCAAAGAATCCATGGACATGGTCCACGTAGCCCTTGCCGCCACAGACTGGGCAAGCCTTGGTCGAGACGTAGTCGAGGGCCCTCAGGTAGGCCTCATGGGTCTGCTGGAAGACCACAGGATCCCCACCCAGGTCGGGGTGGAGCTCCTGCGCCCTTCCCCGCCACCAAGCCTTGACCTCGTACTCGGAGGCTGTGTTAGGGAGCCCAACGGCATCAAGTGGGGTCGGCATGTTCGCAGAACTGCGTCTGGTCCTTGGGCTCACCCAGGACCTCACCATTGGGGTCCACCCACGCCATGAACTTCGCGACGCAGATGGTGCAGAGCTGCTGGCTGCTGTACTCGGTGGGGAGCCCCTTGATGTCGAACCAGCCGATGGGGAGGCTCAGCTTGCTGATGGGTTGGGTGGAGCCGCAGCGGTCACACTTAGCGATGAGCATGTCAAACCGCCACGTCCTGCTTGACCAGCAGTTGGTTGACGAACTCGAGTAGGTCGGCCTTGGCGGTGGGGATCTCGGTGGCATCGATGGAGACGTCCTTCTTCTTGAGGCCGAAGGTAGCCATGAGGACCTCCCTCGTCTCACGGGCGTCAGCGTTGGTTCCGGCGAAGCGGTGACCCTTGCTACGGCCGTCCTTGCCAATGGCCTTCACGATGTAGCACTTCATGTCTGCTCCTGAATGAAACCACTGGGGTGCTGAGCCGAGAAGGATGCCCAGGTCGATTAGCACCCCAGTGGGTGGCAGCCGTTGCCGCCTGGTGAAGGGCTACTCGACGGCCTTGACAGGGGTCGCAGCGGTGAGCTTAGCGGTCAGCTTCTCGAGCTTCACGCGGAGTTTGTCAGCGGCCTTGAGGTGGGTGCTGGCGAGCTTGTCAGCGGCCTTCAGCTCAGCGGCCAAGGCCTTCACTTCGGTTTTGAGGGCTTTCACATCGACGGCCATGAGGCCTCCTTGTTGACTACGGGCACGGCCCGCGGGGTTAAGAGAATTATAGACCAATTGAAACTGATTATTTATGAATTGTCTTCAAGTATTTTTGGGCTCGGTCCTGACGGGCCGCTGCCCAGATCTCCTGATTGGCGATGGCGAAGTAACGTGACCTCGACCCGCTGGAATCCGCAATCACCATGTCCCTGCAGGCCTTCACAGCCCCCACCTCCTTGAGGGTGTTGTTGATGGCCGCCAGGGAAGGGGCCTTACCGCTCAGGTTGTTGTAGGCGAGGTAATGGGCCAGCACCTGCTTGGTCGTCATGAGGTCACACTGGGTCCAGCCCCGCATGCAGGCCGCCGTAGGGTCCTCGAGCAACAGGCGGCACCAGGCACCCAGGTCGGACTCGGTGGCGGTGATCATGTGCACCTTGGCCTGGGTCCTTGGTGGGTCTGCGTAGGGGTTGAAGCCACGGACATCGACCTCGAGCAGGTGGTGGAAGAGGGCCGGCCCTGACTGCTCGTCAGCGAGCCAGTCCGCTAGGGTGTCGTAGAACTCCCGGCTGGCGGGGGTCCTAGGTCCTTCCACCACGAAGAACCGGCGGTCGTCCGCGTCTAGCTTGAAGGCGTCTGCCTCGTTCGAGGCAAACATGAGGTTCGCCTTGGCGGGGATTTCGTACTCTGGCACATACTTCTCATTGACGGTCGTCACATTCCGGGTCACGATGTCCTTGAGGGCCGCCGCGTACTGCCGTTGGTCAGCGTGGTCGGTCCCCGTGGCCTCGTCCCCGAAGATGAACTGCTTACGCACCTCCCAGCCGTTGAAGTTGCTCTTGAGCTGCTGCTGGGTGATCTTGCCGTAGTTCTTCCCGTAGATGAGGCTCATGGCCTTCGCCAACTGGCCCTTGCCGATGCCCTGCCGGCCGTGGAGGATGACCGCTGAGTTCATCTTGGTCCCTGGCACCTGGACGGGGTAGGCGAGCCACTGCATGAACCACTTGGCCTCGTCGGGCTCGATGTGTTGGGTCATGAACTTGAAAAGCTCCAGGAACGGCTTGACGTCCCCTGCCACCGGGTGGCATCCCCAGCCGGGCCAGACGTTCCACTCGCCGTAGTCGTCCCCGACCCGCTGGATGAGCTTGCCCTCGCCTGGCTCATAGGTCAGGCGGCTCACCTCGTGCCTGAGCGGCCAGTCCAGCCAGTGCTTGGCAGCCTTGATCTGCTTCCTGACCAGCTCCCCATTCTTATCGAGCTCGACGGCATAGCAGTAGCGATTCGACTCAAGGGCACCGGTGAACTTATCCCGGTCCACGAGCTTCACCACGTCAGGCGAATGCAGCACCAGGACGGTCGAGGTGTCACGCACGAAGGCATAGCGCTGGTTCAGCTCCCATAGGGACGTGGTGTAGCCGAAGAAGTTGGCTGTGACCAGCAGGTCCTCGAGGGTCTGCTTCCCATCAGGCAGGAGGAGCAGGTCATCGAGCCCCACCTTGGCGCCGTCTGAGGGGATGAAGGCGGTCTTCACGATGGCCCCACGCTGGGCAAGGAGGTCGGCCAGGTCGTTGACAGCGGCCGCCACCGAGGTGTTGGTTTTCAGGTCAGAGTCGAAGATGATCGTCACGACCCGCCGGGCCCACTCGACCAGCTGGAGGCTGGGGAGGAACGGGCACCCGAACCGCTGGCTCTTGGTCGACCACACGCCACCGAGGCCGATCGTGAGGAACCCCTCCTTGCAGGCCTTCGCCGCCTTAAGTTCCCCTTCAGTGATAATGAGCGGCACCGTGTGGTCGTGGAGGATCGTGGCCCAATCGACGTTGGCGGGGAAGTAAGCGGCGGGCGGTAGGTCGGTAGGACCCAGGTAGCTGCACGGGTCCTTGCCGGGGCTGCCGTCGAAGCCCTTGGGTGGTGGCCCGAGGTGGCGGACGCGGCTGGCTGGTGGAAGCCCAGGGGCGTGGCGGAGGGGTTCACCGGTGGCCGGGTGCAGGTAGTTGAAGAGCAGGACGGGGCGGGGGTCCTTGTGGGCGCCGTACTCCTCAGGCAGACGATTGTGCTCACGGACCTCGACAGCGAGGCTGGCTGCGTCCCCCAGGGTGAGGCCCGACGACCTGAGCTTGGCCTCCGCCAGGTCGACGAGCTTGGGGCGGGCATTAGCAAAAGGCTTGGATGAAGCGGGCTTGTTACTCACCGCCATGGACCACCCGCCCGCGGGTCACCTCAACCTGGACCCCGTCGACAACGTGCTTGAACTTGCCACCACCCATGGCGAAGTACTGCCGGACCGTCGAGAGGCTGAGGCCCAGGGCCCTTGCCAGCTGCTCGTAGGTCTCGATGAACTGAGGCTCCCCGGTAGGGTCCCCGAAGCCATCGAGCCTGAAGACCCGGAAGATCTGACCACGTCGATAGTGGTCCCACCGGGCCTTGACGGCGGGGTTGTCCTTCCCCCGCTTGGGGTGGGGAGTGCTGATCCGCGCGCGGGGCGGGTCCTCGGTGAAGTCCTCAGCGGTGATGATTACCACCTGGGTCGGTTCGTCGGGCATAGGTTACCTCGGGGTCTTGATCGTACTGTAGAAGGGTTGGCACCGGCAAATCATTTTTTAGGAAGGAGGCCACAGTCGCAGATCCACCCGGTGTGGGGCCTTACCCAGGACTTATGAAGGTTGCAATCGGGCTTGTGGACCCGACCTGCTCGGGCACACTCGTAGCACGTGGCGAGGTAGTTGTTGTCTCCGGGCTTGACGACCTGGCAGTAGCGGCAGAAGGTGGTCATGGTGATCTTACCACGACGGTCTGGGTTCATGAAAGTCATCAATGACCTTAGGTAAGGTGGCTGATTATGGACATTGGTGGTTTGAGTGGCTGGGCGGCGGCTTCCCGTCATCGTGCCCACTTGCGCCGGTTGGTCGGACCACTCTTGGACAGCCTCACTCGGCTGCTTTGACTTCGACGGTGTGAGAAAAATCGTAGATGTTGGTCCAGGTCGCCCCGCAGTTCTCGCACTCGGCTTCCTGGTAGACGTTCCGGTCCTCATCCAAAGCAGGACGATGGAGGTCCAGGTCAGTCCCGCCACAGAGGGGGCATTGTTTGATGCCTTGGGTCATGGTTCCTCCAGTGGACAAAAGCTAGGTGCGGGACTTCCGTTCAACCACGCGACCTAGCAGGAAAATATTGAGGACGAGGGATGCAATCGTGATGCAGGCCCAGACGAGTCGATCTTCGGCGCTGATCGGTGGCAAGGTATCTCCTGGACAAGAGATTCAGGATTTGATTCGGCGGAGGAAATCCCCGTCGAATCGAAAGCGGTCCTCATCGCCAAGGGTCACGCAAGCCCTGTTCACTTCCTCTGCAAGCCCTTCCATCCATTCCGGCGTATTGACCCTGCGGACGGTGATGAGATATTGCGCGAGGTTGATTAGGGCAGCGCGAAGGTGCTCCGAGCAGGAATGGCTCCCATCGTGCCCGTGCTTCCAGGTGTATCCACAGGTGCAGCATGAATGGGTTTCGGGATTGGGCATTGGATCACCTAGTAAGATTCGGGAATTGGACATAATCGGTGGCCTTGCGAGTCAACCAGGCGCCCACCGAATGCGTCGGTTGCTTGACGTTATCGGACGCTTACCACGCGTGGGTCTCAACTGCAGGTTGGTGCCGACTGAGCCGCCTGGCGATGAGCCTAACGACCAGCGGATGAAGCCAGCGTCTGAAGAGGCGGCGTGGAGTGAAGCGCCAGAGGTTCATGAGGTCACCAAGTCGTGAAGGTGGTAGGCAAGCAGGGCCAGGAGGCTCCCCAGCCCTGCGGTGAGAATCAGACGGGTCCTGGTCACTTGGCCGCCGCAGCCTTCCGGGCCAGCTGGCCGCGGTACCAACCGGGGTAGGTCTTCTTGTCGGCATCGAGGTTGAGGTGGCGGAAGATCTCATCGTTGGTCATCTTGGTGGTGAGGATCAGCTCCCGGATCTGGGCGGCGAGACCTGAGCCGTAGGTCTTGACGGGGTGGACCTTGGGCTTGGCGACCGGGTCAGCGGTGGGTGTTAGGCTGCGGAGGCTCTTCTCGGCAACCGGCTTGAGGCGCGTGGGCTCCTCGACGGCCGGGGCCTTAGGGTTGAGGTGCAGGTCGAGCTTGAGGAGGTCGATGGTCAACTGGCCACGGACGTTGCTGATGAAGTTGTTGTAGAGGCTCTTGTCGATGCCCTGCTTCCGGAGGAAGGCAGTGGCGGCGTCGCGGGTGTTGAAGGTTTTGGTGGCCATGGGAGGCTCCTGGGTGAGAGGTGTGGGATGGAAGGTGCCTGGGGCTCAGGCGTAGATGGGGCGGACGACATGGATGATTGAACCGTGCTGGAGGTCCAGTCGGTCACGGAGGTTCCGGGCAGGCTGGGCGGCGGTGAACTGCCGGACAACCTGCTTGGTGCGAATGTTGATGACCTGATAGCTGACGGGCATGGGGGCTCCTGCAAGGTGTGAGGTGGAAGGTGTGAGTGGTGTTGCTTGCTACATCTACTATTATAGGTCTGTCGTGGTCCTTGTAAACCTTTATTTTCAATCTTTTTTAAAGAATTTGAGTGATTAGAAAGTGGGCACATTGATACTTGGCCGGGTGACAATGTGGTCTATATCTCTTCCTCGGGGTCCTTCAAACTTTTTGAATTATTTTGAAAATAGGGGTTTACAAATGGTGTTGGAGGTCTATAATAGAAGATGTAGCAAGTCACTCACACCTCACATCAAGGAGCAAACATGACCCGCACAAACCTCAACCCCATGGGACCTTGGGAAGTTGCTGAAGACTTCCACGTACCCGAAGGTTTCTCTGATGGTTCTTGGGAAAATGATTCTTGCCCGTCAGTCTACCACCTCACGACGGAACACTCCATCTACTGGGACACTGAGACCCACGCGAACGCGATTCGTGAGGGTTATTATGACGGTTTCTTGTGTGGTCGATTCTGTGTGGTCTCCAATGACACTTACGAGACCATCTACAATGGCAACGACCTTCAAGAGGCGATTCGAGTCGCGTCAGTGAAGTAAACCAATGTGTGGTTGCTGAGGACCGAGGTCGTTTGATCTTGGTCCTTTGCTTTATGGTGAGATGGTTCGCTGATGGAAGGAAGTTCTATTTAGAACTGAGTTCTGTTTATGGGATGAATGAGGTTCATTGATCTTTGAACTGGGAACTATGAACTTTGCACCACGCAAAAAGCCAGCAGTTGAGGCAGATAGAACTCAGTTCTAAAAGGCAAGGTTACGTAATGTAACATTCCTGTGAAGTCATAACTCAGCACAAAACCTCGTCCCATTGACCCTCGCCATTGCTTCAATGCAGCACATAGATCCTAGTGCCAAGATTAATGTGATGCATTTGTGATGATTATCGCTTCTACTTTATACACAACGCACAGTATTCCTGTGCAAGAATAACCTATACGGCGAAAGGCATTTGATTACAATTTACAATTTTGCACAGCCGTTTTGCTATTCTTACCCCTTTTTCTATCTCTATCTCTCTTTTTCTTTTTTTACTAGAACTTTTTAAAAGAGATGTGTAAAAGGTAATACCTTCAGTTAAGCCTATATATTTAATCAATATGATCCGCACAGACCTTGCACAGCGCATAGAAATCCGCCAGCGTTTCGCCCCGCAAAGTCACACGGAACGTGGCCACCATTGCATCTCACCCCATCCTTGGTGCTGTGTGCAATGTAAGAGTAACAGGCAGCACTGCCCCAGAGGGTCAGCTCACTGCCCTAATGGGGCAGTGCTGCCGTGGGTCAAGGTGCTGGGTGCCTCGGGCCGCGTGGCCTATAATGAGGGGCGGAGGTCCATGTGCCACGAGCAACGATCATTGATCCTAGTGCTGAGATCAATAATGCTGTGGCATGGATGGATGAAGCTGAGACTCAGCACCAAGATCATCGTGATAGAACCTCGAGCGAGGCACAATGGTCCTGGGCCCAGCGCGCATTATTGACGTCTCCGCGTCGTCGAGCCTTTGCCACCGAAAAATGCTGGAGTGCTAAAATCATACCATTGACCCTACCGCCAAGGTCAATGAGCAAGGTGCCAAGAGCAAAGTTCCACGCGCTCTCCACCAACCCACACCCACCGGCGAGTAAGGAGTAGCCCACTTATGGCCAAGCAACTTCCACCCAAGCCCGAGGTCCTCACCGCTGAGGTCGTTGAGGTCAACCGTCGGGACCCAGTGACCAACCTCACCGGCCCTGAGGAGGTCTACTGCCTGCAGGTCGTCCGCACCGGCAACTGCTCAGCAGCTTTCCGCCTGGCCTTTCCCGACCACGTGTGCCTCGAGACCCGCGAGAAGGAAAAGGCAAAGCTCGGCGCCTACCTGCAGCGCCTGAACAAGGACCCCCGGATCAAGGCCCGGCTGGAGCAGCTCCGTGAGGTCGTGAGGACCTACACCGGCATCAGCCTCTTCGACCACGTCGCCACCCTGCAGGAGCTGCGTGAGGGTGCCGTCGGGGCCCAGCAGTTCGGGCCCGCCGTGGCGGCTGAGGTGAGCCGGGGGAAGGTGTCCGGGCTGTACGTCGAGAAGGTCGAGCACTCCGGGGTGGTCAACATCGTCGCCTCCACCTTCGATGAGGGGCTGTGATGGGGGCCCAACGGTCCGCACCGCCCAAGCAGCCAGGCCCGATCCTCAAGGTCGTCAGGGCCAAGAAGCCCAAGAAGGAGCCGTCGCTCGAGGAGCGGATCGCTGAGCTCAAGCGCCAGGCCCTGCTGAACGCACCACCGCCTCCCCCCCCCCCCCCCCCCCCCCCCCCCCCCCCCCCCCCCCCCCC